>OBAI01000136.1_pt1 | contig 94079 bp, 94 predicted proteins | sample 1517461 | NCBI WGS metagenome assembly OBAI01 (sample SAMN04571696, study PRJEB22368) | human gut metagenome | biome: human gut; material: stool | host: Homo sapiens | place: Luxembourg | collected 2012-06-29
CACATTGGTATTTCTTTTTTTATTTAATGTGTGACATATCTATTGTAAACTAATATCATTACTTTATACTCTATTTCTTCCATATGTGGGAACATTTCTTTTACTCTTTTAAATGTAAGCATTGCATGGGCAGGTTGCGGATTTTTTTCTGCTTTGCTCAATAGTTTTTGTGTGTAGCAGTTTTCAGCTGTTTTAAATATTAGGTATCTGTTACGTACATAAGTATAGTAAATTTGATATCCATTTTCTAGGTTTTCGTAAAATTCTTTAAATGTATATTTACCTTCCATATCTCTTCTCATTTCCTTTTTATTTAATCATTTTATTAAATTCTTCTTCTGTTAGAATTGTTATTCCAAGCTCTTTTGCTTTTTTTAACTTACTTCCTGCATCTTCCCCTGCTAAAACATAATCTGTTTTTTTAGAGACACTGCTTGAAGTTTTTCCACCAAACTTTTCTATTACTTCGCTTGCCTCTTCTCTAGAAAATTTTTCTAAAGCACCTGTTAAAACAAAAATTTTTCCATCGAACCTATTATCTGTGCCATGTTCCTGTTTCAGCTGCATATTTACTCCTGCTTGTTTTAGTCTATTTATTAAGTCTATACTTTGTTCTTGTTTAAAGAAATTATATATACTCTCTGCTGTTATTAACCCGACATCTTGTTTCTGTTTTAGTTCTTCTAGTTCAGCATCTATTAAATTATCCATTGTTGTATATTCTTTAGCCAAGCTTTTCGCAAGCTTTACTCCTACATGTCTAATACCTAAAGAAGTTATTACTCTATATAAATCTCTTGTTTTGCTTTCTTCTATTGAATCTATCAAATTTTGTGCAAATTTCTTTCCATCTTTTTTTAATGATTTCAAATCTTCTAACGTTAGTTTATATAAATCAGCAATATTTTCTATTAACTTTCTACTTATTAATTCATCTATTATCGCATCTCCTAAACCTTTTATATCCATTGCATCTTTTGATACAAAATGTAATATTCCTCTGTACAATTTTGCAGGGCATTCAACACCTATACAACGTATAACTGCTTCTCCTTCTTCTCTTACAGCATTTGCACCACATACAGGGCAAGTCTTAGGCATTTCAAATTGTTTTTCTTCTCCTGTTCTTCTACTTTTTACCACTTCTACAATTTCTGGTATAACATCCCCTGCTTTTTGAATTATTACAGTATCTCCTATTCTTATATCTTTCTCTTTTATAAAGTCCTCGTTGTGTAATGTAGTTTTAGAAATATTTGAGCCAGCTACATTTACTGTGTCTAAAATTGCCATTGGCGTTATTGCACCTGTTCTGCCAACCTGGCATATTATATCTTTAACTCTTGTTTCTTTTTTTTCTGGCGGATATTTATACGCTACTGCCCACTTTGGTGTTTTATATGTTGTTCCTATTTTTTCCCTTAACTCTAAATTATTTACCTTAACAACTGCTCCATCTATTCCAAAGGTCAAACTTTCTCTGTCCTTACCTATTTTTTCTATAGCCTTAATTACTTCATTTATATTTTTGCATAATATTTTTACTGGATTTACATTAAATCCTATTTTTTCAAGATATTCTAGTCCTTGATAATGTGTAGTTATAGTTTTATCTTCCGTCTCTTGAATATTAAAAATATATATGTCTAAAGGTCTTTGTGCAGTTATTTTGCTATCCAACTGTCTAAGTGAACCAGCAGCCGCATTTCTTGCATTTGCAAATCTTTCTTCCTCGTCTGCCATTCTTGCTTCATTTAACTCATCAAACTCCTTTTTTCCTATAAAAATTTCTCCACGCACAATTATATTTATAGGTTCTTTTAATTTATGTGGTATACTTCTTACTGTTTTCAAATTATCTGTAACATCCTCGCCTACAAGACCATTTCCTCTTGTTGCCCCTTGTACAAAAATTCCATTTTTATATTCTAGTGCAGTAGATAATCCATCAATTTTTGTTTCTACAACATATTCCAATGGTAAATTATATTCTTCTGCCAACTTTTGCATTCTTGTATCAAATTCTCTGACTTCTTCAAAAGAAAAAACATCTTGTAAACTTTGAAGTGGAACTTTATGTGTTACTTTTTTAAACCCTTTTTTTATAGGACTTGTCCCAACTTTTTGTGTTGGAGAATCAGTAGTTATAAGCTGTGGATATTCCTCTTCAATTTGTTTTAATTCTTTCATTAATGTATCAAAATCAAAATCGCTTATAACCTGTTCATCTTCGTAATATTTTATAGTATAATATTCAATTTTAGGCTTTAATTCATTAATCCTTTCTTTTGCTTCTTGTAATGTCATTTCAATAAATCCTTTCCATTTTTAATATAGTCCCAACCTGAAAAGATTGTAGCTATAACACATATAATCATCATTAATGTTACTATTAAATTTATTGCGAAATTGTATCCTGTTAAAGAATTCGTAAATATTGCTCCAAATGGATTAGTATCAATAAATGCCAATATAATTGCAATCATTTGTGTAACCGTTTTTAATTTTCCCCATATACTTGCTGCAACAACTTCCCCCTTTTTTTCTACCGCAATCAATCTATATCCAGACACTATAAATTCTCTCATTATTATTATTGCTGGTATCCAAGAAGGTATTTTAGAATGTTCAACTAATATTATCATTGAAACAATTACCAATATTTTGTCTGCTATTGGGTCTAAAAATTTTCCAAATGTTGTTATTTGGTTTGTTGATCGTGCTATGTAACCATCTAATTTATCTGTAATAGATGCTATGATAAAAATTATATCTATTATGAACATATTAATAGGTATTCCTAATATTGTTCCTTGCATATTTATAAGTGAAATTATTAATATTACAAATACCAAAATAACTCTAAATACTGTTAACTTATTGGGTAAATTCATCTATATCTCTCCTCTTTGTTTTTTTCTATTATATATAAATTCTAAAAAAAAATAAATAGTATTTACGATTTTTTATAACATTTTTATTTTTACTATTTCTATAATATCCAAGATGTATTCACTTATTACAGGAAGATTTAGAGCAACTATTTTTTGTAAGACTACTAATAATATAGCTGTTAATATAGTAAAACCTATTCCTGTACCAATGCCTTTGATAATTCCAGACCAAAAATTTCTAAAGAAAAACTTTTTCCTGTTACCTAAAAGTTCTATTAATTCTAATATATTATTTTGAGATAATGTATAATTTATTTTATCTAATCTTTTTATTAATTCCTTTTCCTCTTTTTTCTTTTCAAACATAAAATCCACCCATTATTAGAGTGGATTTTTTTTGCTTTTTTATTCAATTTTACTAATTAAATTTATTCTTTATTATTTTTTACTAATAAATCTAATTTTTTTATTAGTTCTTGTAATTTTTTCATATCTTTTCCAATCATTTCCCAATCATTACTATTATTAGATTTTTCTAAATTTTCATTTGCCTTTATTATTGCTTTTATTGTTTCTTCTATAGTTTCTGTACTTTCTATTTCTATGTCAAAAGCTGATTGAGATAACAAATTATTTATTGCCTCTTCTATATTATTTCCTATAGCAAATTTATTTCCTGATGCAACAACTACTTTTTTTAATAATGGTAAAGAATTGTCTTCATTGGTATATTGCTGATAAATTGATTGCACATATAATAATGTATTTTCAATTGGAACAACTATAGTATTTTTTGTTATTTTTGTCCCTGTAACCTTAAGTTTTTCTATTTCTCTATATATGTTTTCATCTTGTTCTGTTAATGAATTTAATTGCATTGTTCCTATTGCATTACTATCTGAAGCATATTTGTATATCGTTAATTTTGGTGTTCCATTTTCATATGTTCCTACTGTATATGATATTATATTCTGTTTTTTATATGGTGTATATGGAATTACTAAACCTAGCTGTGCATTTTCCGAATCAATAGTCTTTACCATTGTATAATATGGCTCTATTTCCGTTCCCGTCTTTGAAGTTGTCTTTCCTGTAACATTTGTTGCTATTTGCCATATATCATCTCCTCTATATAAAACATCAGGCTGTATATTATGATATCTCGTGATTATATTTGCTTGAATTTTATACAAAAATTTTGGATATATAAATTGATTTTTTATATCTTCTTCAATTTGTTCATCTTTGTCTACAAATAAACTTGGATATATATTTCTATATGACATTATTATAGGATCTGCTCTATCTGTAATATAAAACTTTGTTGTTCCATCATATGCATCTATTAAAACCTTAACAGAATTTCTTATATAATTTATATCTAGCTTTGTTAATAAATCTGTTTGAATTGTAGACATTTGAGAATATGGATATTCACTAGAAGTAGTATATGCATCTATTACCCAAACCAATTTTCCTTCCTTATTTACTACCAAATATGGTTCTTCGTCATATAATAAGTATGGCATTAACGTTTTAGCTCTTTTTATAACATTTCTGTTTGTTAATATTTTGCTCTCTTTTGTTGTATTTGTTGAAAGAGCTAATCCAATATTTCCCTCTTTTATTCCTAATATAAATCTATCAATAAAATTAAGTTGAAGTCCTGCATTTCCATCGTAAGTTTTTTTTGCATTTTCAGCCGTATTAGAATTTAACTTTGGATAATCAAATTCTTCTCCATTTTTATTGTTCGTTACTACTGGTTCATTTGTCTGTAATCCGTAGTAAATTCTTGGTTCTGTTATCTTTATTACTTCATTGCTTTCAAAATCTTTTTGAAGATTTATTATTTCCCCTTCTTCATTGATTTTATTAGCTGCTGTAACTATTATCCCATATCCATGTGTATACTCATACATTTTATCGTTGTATGTACCAATGCTTTCTGATATTTCTCTAGGTGTTATATATGCTAATGATAATTTACCATTTAAATTAACTTTTGCAATATTACTGTTTCTATATGAATAATATCCTTTTGCTGTTTGTAACATATTTAAGTTCTTTAATACATTTTCCTTACTTGTTATTGTAATATTATTAATTACTTCTTGATTTTCTTCTTTTATTTTTGCACTTAATGTTTCATTATTAGCTATTGTTTTTTCTTCTATTTCTATGCCATAAGCCTTTTTGGTAAATTCTATATTCTTACTTATATAGTATTTTTCTTTGTCTAGCTCATTTGATTTTACAAGAAAAGTTTGGGTTATTATTAATACTATTAGTAATCCTATTAAATATACTGGAACTGCTGTTATACTTTTTATTACATTTTTAACTTTTCCCTTTTTGAAGAATATAACTGCCAAAATTATTGAAATTACCATTACTACTGTTAATACTTTGTATCCCCAAAGTTTTATTGTTACATCTGTAAAACCAGATCCATATATTGAATATGCTGTTTCTCCTTTTAATGTTAAAAATTTATTTGTTCCCATATCTTGTATTCCTACATATGTTAGGATTGATAATAATATAACTATTACAATAGTGTGAAAAACCAATTGTTTTGTAAAATGGTTATTCTTCAATATTTCTCTATTTATTCCATCAAAAAACATATTAAATGAAATTATGTAATACAATATGGTATATATTGTTAACCCTACTATGAGAAGCATTATATATATAAGCATAAATTCTATAAATGGTTTTTTAAACATGAAGTAACTGATATCATATCCAAATATCGGGTCCTCAATTTCAAAAGATGCACTATTAAAACATAGCATTATTTTTTTTAGCATTATATTTGTTGTAAAAGTACTTATTATTATTGAGCTTATAACTGCAATGGATTTATTTATTAACTTCGGCATTGGCTTTTTATCATCATCAAAAAAAGCTTTTAATCCTTTTTTTATTTTTAAATTTGTAAAATATATTAATAGAAATAATATTATAAAGTTTGCACTAAAGGCTATAGCCGTATATTTTATATTTTTCCAAAATATTTCTACATATTCTTCCCCTATTTCTAGTACTTCCAGATATTTACCTCTAAATAATACATAGCCAATTAAAATTGTCAATAATATAAATGCTAGTACAATTATAATTCTTTTGTTATCCTTTTTGGTTGTTATTTTTGTCATTTTAATCTCATTCCTTTCTAAGCTTATCTTCTATTGCTTATTTGGCTATATTAATACATTTACAAAATCGTTGCTGTTAAATATTTCCATATCGTCTATTTGCTCGCCAATTCCAATAAATTTTACCGGCACCTTGTTTTCAGCAACAATTCCTATAACCACTCCGCCTTTAGCTGTTCCATCTAATTTTGTAAGTACTAGTCCTGTTATATTTACTGTCTCTTTAAATGCTGTTACTTGTGATATTGCATTTTGCCCTGTTGTAGCATCTAAAACCATTAAAACTTCCTTAGAAGCTTCTGGTAATTCCTTGTCTATTACTTTTTTTATTTTTACAAGCTCGTCCATTAAATATTTCTTGTTGTGCAATCTTCCTGCTGTATCACATATTAAGACATCTGCTTGTTTCTCTTTTGCTATCTTTACAGCATCGTAAACAACTGCTGCTGGATCTGTTCCCTCTTCTCTTTTTACTATGTCACATCCTGCTCTATTGGCCCATATTTCAAGTTGCTCTACTGCTGCTGCTCTAAAGGTATCTGCTGCTGCAACAACTACCTTTTTGCCATCCTGCTTTAGTCTGTTAGCTATTTTCCCTATAGAAGTAGTTTTGCCAACACCATTTACGCCTACTACTAATATCACAGATGGAGTTGTTTCTAACTTTAAAGTATTGTCCACTTCTTCTAATACATTTTTAATTTCATCTCTTAGAGCTTGCCTTACAGCTTGCTCGTCTTCTATCTTTTCTTTTTTTATTTTATTTCTCAAATTTGTTATAATTTTGGTAGAAGTTTCTACTCCAACATCAGACATTATCAATGCCTCTTCTAATTCATCTAAAAGTTCCTCATCTACTTTTCTAAAATTGCTAAATACATTATTTAGTTTTTCATCAAATGAACTTTTAGTTTTACTTAACCCTTGTTTTAATTTATCAAAAAAACCCATATTTCCTCCATAATTTCATATTATTTTATCAATAGTTAGTATAGCACATTTCCTATGATATATCAATAACAAAGCTCAAACAATTAAAGGACCTTTTTAATATAAAAAAAATTTTTGACAATAGAATTATAAAAATAATATAAATCCCATAAACACCACCTCTTGTACAGGTATAGGACAAGTATGTTCATCGGTATATAGAAGTAGCACCAAAAAAAATCAATCTTTTTAGATTGATTTAATCATTAGCGTTACATTTGTGCAACGATTTTACTTAATGGAGCGATGACATGGGTCATTTGCGAAAAAAAAGAAGGATTGTATTTTCCATTTTCTAAGCACACTATTGTTTCTCTTCTAACATTTACTAGTTCAGCCAATTCAGATTGCTTCATTCCTACTTTTTCACGATAATCTTTTATTTTAGTTGTAAATTTCATTTTAGCATCCCTTTTTATCAATTATACAAAATAATATAACTCTAATAATTGAATTTAAAATAAGACCCCCCATCAACATATATCCAATTATCTCTGATGATATTTTAAATCTTAAGATTGCTGATAGAAAGCCAATACCTACAATTAATGCTGTTGTAATTTTAAAACAAATTGAATCACATTTTCTTAAATTTGTAATTTCCATTTCATCATTAACTTCTTTTTTATATCTTGCCATACGAATAAATAATGAGATAAAAAGAAAAAATGCAAATATTCCTATAGTATTCTGAATAGTCACATAATATTCGTGCCAATCATTTATCAAAAAAATGGTATTCAAATCAAAGTTACTATTTTTAGATTTTGGATTTTTTATTAATTTTAATTTTATACATTACATCATCAGCAATATCAATTAAATGTTCTACAGATTTATAATTACCTTTTAAATCTGATGAAAATTCTATAATTCTATATTTATACTAGTGCATTTATGTTTTTCTTTATTATAAATATTACTATACTTATAACTACTTTAATATAGGTAAATTTTTATCAAAATTTCCATAGTTTTTCATAGGCTTTGAATCATACATACCAATTACTATATTATCTTCATAATATTCATTAGTACTTTCTCTTTCCTTTATTCCCATACCAAAATACTTATAAAAAGCACCATTTTTATAATATATCTCATATGTAGGATCAGCAAAATAATAAACACCATCAATCTTAATAATAGACCAGGAATGCCCAATAGAAGCCCCTTTAGCTTGACCAATAGCAATAGTACTTTCAATACCAACTTGTGTTAATAATTGATTGTAAGTATAAGCAAAAGAGTGACATATACCACTATGATTAACATAAACATAATAAGATTCAGTATTTTTAAAATCATTTAAAGAATTATAATTATAAGAAATAGCTTTAGATAAATTATGATATATAATTTGAGCCTTCTTACTATCAGATAAATTCTCAGTAACACCATTCAAAAACTTATTAGCTTCTTTTTCAAAATTACTAATTAACTTATCATGTTCAGTCTTAGAGTTAGAAGAATAACTCCAATTTATAGTTTTACTATCCTTATCATAAACCTTGGAAAAATCATAAATACCATCAGCAAAGAATACAGGAAATTGATAATCTAATATTGAAAAAAGAAAATCAGCATAATTTTTATTAGGACATTTAATACTTGTCTTATAATTCAAGAAAGCATCAACAAATTCGAAGTTTAGCAATTTCATTTTTAGATTTGGACCTTTCTTTTTGAGCAATCAATTTTTTCTTAATATTCTTTTTAGTTATCTTACGAGATCTAGGGGATAAAATATACTTTTCTCTAAGTATTTGACCAACTTCAGGAGTAGATAAAAATATGTTTTCTCTTTCTGCCAAATATTCAGCAAATTGGGTGTAAGTACAATCAAAGTATTTAGAGGTATATAAAGTCTCAATTTCGTTTTTTAATTCATCTGTTAAAGCATGCTTGGGTTTTCTACCTCTATTACCATGAACAAAGAAGGACTTGCCAAATTTCTTGTATCCGGCAATTAATCTGTTGACTTGTCTAATACTTTTTAATTTTAGCTTTATTCTAGCACGTTCTTTGTTACCATTAGTTTCTACTAGTTTTTTAATAACTTCATATTTTTCTTTTTCTTTCAATGAGAGTTCCACCTTTCGCATATTGTCCTCCTTAATTTTAAATGATGCCCTTATTATATCATTTAAGAGAACAAGTATTTTTGGGTCGGGACATTTTCTCATTTCTTTACTTAAGACATTATCACATTTCTTTCATATATACTAAATTTTAATTTTTCTGTCAATTGACACTTTTAGTTTTAAAATATATAATTATGTATATAAAGCTATTTGAAAGGATGTTTATAAATGAAAGAAGAATTTATTGAATTATTAAAAAGTACTAATAGAGATGGCATTGATAAATTATTAGCCTGGATAGAAAAGTCTGACTTTTATAAAGCTCCTGCTAGCACCAGATTTCATGGGAGTTATGAAGGTGGACTTTTAGAGCACAGTTTAAATGTTTATAAAGTGTTAAAGCAAAAACTAAAACAATTTCCCTATGCAGATTTATTAAATATTAAAGAAGATACAATTATAATTATTACTTTACTTCATGATTTATGCAAAGCAAATTATTATTGTGTAGAAATGAGAAACAAAAAAAATGAAGACGGTATATGGGTAAAGGAACCTTATTATTCTATCAATGATACTATTCCATATGGCCACGGAGAAAAGTCTGTTATGATGATTAGCACATTTATTAATCTAAGTATGGAAGAAATGTATGCAATAAGATGGCACATGGGTTTTAGTGAACCCAAAGAATTACATAATACCCTTAGTCTAGTATTGGAAAAATATCCATTAGTTATGGCATTACATGAAGCTGATTTAGAAGCCACCTATATATTGGAAAATAGAGGTCTAAAATGAAATTAACATATACCATACAACCTAATGACAATTTTTTTAATGTAAAAGAATTATTAAAATTAAAGTTTCAAATTTCAGATAGATTATTAGTCAAACTAAAAAAAAATAAAAAAATTTGGCTAAATAGTACCCCTACATTTGTAGATTCGAGGTTAAAGCCTTTTGATATTGTTGAAATTCTTATTGATTTTGAAGAAAAAAGTGAAAATATAATACCAACACAGATAGATTTAAATATCATATATGAAGATGAATATTATATAGTTATAAACAAGCCTTCTGGTATTGCTATACATCCTTCAATATTGCATTACACAGATAGTTTAGCAAATGGTGTAAAGTTTTACTTTGAACAGAAAAATATTAAGAAAAAAATAAGACCTATTAATAGATTAGATAAAGATACTTCTGGAATTGTTATATTTGCCAAAAACGAGTACATTCAGGAATTTCTTGTTAAAGAAATGAAAAAAAACACTTTTTTCAAAGAATATATTGCTGTTTGTGAAGGAATATTTGAAAGTAAAATCGGAACAATTAATTTACCTATTGGTAGAAAAGAAAATAGTATTATAGAAAGATGTGTGTGTTCAGATGGAGATATAGCCATAACGCATTACAATGTATTAAAATCATTAAAAAATACTTCTGTAGTACATGTTACTTTGGAAACAGGTAGAACTCATCAAATACGTGTTCATTTATCTAATATTGGTCATCCAATATTAGGCGATACGTTATATGGCAATCCTTCTTCAGTAATAAATAGACAAGCATTACATGCATATAAAGTTAAATTTATACATCCAATTACAGGTTTAAATGTAGAATATATAGCCACTATACCTTCTGATATTAAATCAATTATCAAATAAATACTAGGACATAAAATCCTAGTATTTAAATAATGGCAAATCTATAAGCCGGGTTCTGTCTAGAATAGTCATTTATCTAGTACATATATTGCTATATGCATCATGCCACCAAATTAAGAAGACGACGAGCAGTCTTAACCTTCTTGTCTCGGTGTTGCTCCAAATGGGGTTTACACTGACCAAATATGTCACCATATTTGCGGTGAGCTCTTACCTCGCCTTTTCACACTTACCACTATAAGTGGCGTTTATTTTCTGTTGCACTTTCCTTAAGGTTACCCTCACTGGACGTTATCCAGCATTATTGCTCTATGGAGCCCGGACTTTCCTCGTACGCTACCTTTCGGTCTTGCTATACGCGACTATTCAATTTACCACTCTTTAATTATACTATAAATTGATGTATAAATCAACCTAAATGTCATATAATTCCTGCATTATCATTTTATAGTTAATAAAAAAAATGTCTTGATCTTTTAAATCTATCGCTTTTTTTTCTTCTTTTAATAAAACATATGCTTTATTTATATTTGATTGATTTGCTGGCTGTGCACTTACATTGTTTATTACATTTCCAAAACTTTCGTCTGCCTTATTTATACTATTCAATGCCATATCCCAATTATTCTCTGTTACATATACATATGCTTGTATTATATTCTTTTTGGTATCAATTATGTTTATCTGAAGATTATCATTAGTATAACTCTTACTATAATCTCCTAATTTAATATACATCTCTGCTATATTTTGCATTGACGCTATTTTATTTTCTGCTTTTATGCTTTTGGTAGTGTCATTTAATGTGCTTGAAAATTCCAAAGTTTTAGTGTTCCCTTTTTCTAAAGAATTTAAATCTATAAATAAGGAATTCCACGTGCTATATATCTTTTCAATTTCATATTTCATATTATTCCAATCAATTTTCTGGTTGATATCACTTAAAAGTATGCTATTAGGCACCATTATTATACTTGAGTTTCCCTGATTACTGGCATTGCTATTATTATCATTCATATTATCAGATTCACTTTCATTAGAAGACTTTTCTACACTGTCATTATTTCGCTTTGTTTCTTGTGAGCTTTCTCCATTTGTAGAACCTTGTTTTTTATTTTCCTCAATTAATGTATTTGTTTGTGAACTTTGAGCTCCCTGTTTTTTTTCTATTTTATAATTTGAATATGAAATATTATTAAATCCATTTAACATAGAAATTAAATCTTTTTCTAAATAACTTATTTGATCTCGTATTTTACTTTTTAGTTTTTCATCATCATTTTTATTATTGCAACCGGTAAGAATAAATAAACATATAATTAATAAAAAAAATATTTTTTGCATATAATAAATATTAATATTATTTTTTTTCATAATTTCCCCCTTATACTGTGTACTTATTATTTCCAAAGAACTTACATTTATTCTAAATATACATACAAAAAATGGAGGTTAATTTGATGGAGAGTATTGTTAAATTATACAGTGATAAGCCTGGTGAAATTTCAAGTTTTTTAAATAAATTTTTTACTACATCTGAATTTAAAATAAGTGACGAATTATTGTGGGAAAATCATTATAAAAATCCTACTGAAATAGCAGATATAATTGGTACTTTTATAGAAAATAATGATAAATATAAAATAAATATGTGGATTAGTTTAGATAAAGATTTTTTTATAAATATAAATGACTATAATGCAGATAAAATAATAAGATACCTTTATGAAAGGTATCCTTGGTAAAATATTATTCACTTTTCTTTTCACGTGTCATTAGCCTTTTTACTGCTTCCTTTGGTTCTAAATTGTTATAAAGTATATCGTAAACTGTGTTTACAATTGGCATTTCTATATTATATTTTTTAGAAAGTTTATAAGTCACTTCAATATTATCAAAACTTTCTACTACCATTCCTATTTCTTCTCTTGTTTCTTCCACTGATAGGCCCTTACCAATACATCTTCCTGCTCTTCTATTTCTACTATGTTCACTTAGGCATGTAACTATTAAGTCTCCTAAACCAGATAATCCATAAAATGTATTATGGTTACCTCCCATAGCTACACCAAGTCTTGAAATTTCTGTTAAACCTCTTGTTATTAAAGCAGCAAATGTATTATCGCCAAGTTGTAATTCTGCTGCTATACCGGCACAGAATGCCATAATATTTTTTAACGCTCCACCAAGTTCAACACCTTTTACATCTGTTGAAGTATAAATTCTTAAATGTTCATCCATTAGGGCATCTTGTACATTATATAAAACATCTATATACTTTGATGCTATAACTATTGCTGTTGGTATACCTGTAGAAACTTCTTCTGCGTGGCTTGGTCCAGAAAAAACTCCTATTTTTACATTTGGCATCTCATCATTTGCCACTTCACTTAATGTGTATAATGTTGATGATTCAAAGCCTTTAGAACAAATTATTACCGGCTGATTTGTAATATATTGCTTATATTTTTTCATTGTTTCTCTTGTATATTTAGATGGAGTTACATGAAAGATAATTTCGCTTTCCTTTATTGCTTCTTCCAAACTAGTTGTACATTTAATACTTTGTGGTATTGTAACATTTGGCAAATATTTAGTTCTTCGATTTTTGTTTATTTCTGCACATTCCTCATCAGAATGTGCCCACATAATAACTTTGTTACCAGTATTGGCTGCATGAATTCCAATAGCTACTCCCCAACTTCCACTACCTATAATACATATTTTTTTCATTAGCATTTTTCTCCTTTATTTTTTAAAGCTTATTTTATTTTCTGTTCCATTTAATAGCCTTTTTACATTTTCTCTATGATTAAATACTACAAGAACAGCTATTATAATGCTAAATACAAAATAACTTCCTTCTACTATATAATTGCTTTTTATAAATAAAACTAGTATAGGAAATAATATCGCAGCACTTATTGAACCTAGTGAAACCATTCTTGTTAGTGCTATTAATACTAGTCCAAAAACTAAACAAATAAGTCCTATTTGCCAATTTGTTGTTAGTAATACACCTACTGCCGTAGCCACTCCTTTGCCACCTTTAAATTTAAAAAATACTGGAAATGTATGTCCTATAATTACTAATATTCCTGCGAGTTGTATTAGTAATGGAGTGCTTGCACCTTTAGCAATTTTTCCAATTAGTAATGCTAGTAATATAGCAACAACTCCTTTTAATATATCACAAACTAATGTAATTGCAGCAGCAGCTTTTCCAACAGTTCTTAACATATTGGTAGTACCTGCATTTCCACTTCCCTTTTCTCTTACATCAAATCCTGCTACCCTTTTACTTATTATAACTGAAAAATTAATACTTCCTATTAAATATGCTATAATTGCTATTATTATATATGGCATCATAATAATTTCCTCCTTTTATAAATCTTTTTCATTTTTTTCTCTTACTATTATTCTTACTGGTGTTCCCACTAAACCAAATTCTTTTCTTAATTGATTTATTAGATATCTTTCATAAGAAAAGTGGAATAGTTCTTTGTCATTTACAAATACTACAAATGTTGGTGGCTTTGTTGAAGCTTGTGTCATATAAAATATTTTTAGCCTTTTTCCTTTATCTGTAGGTGGTTGCACTATTGAAATTGCTTCATTCAATACCTGATTTAGCACAGATGTCTGAACTCTCAAGGCGTTTTGGCTTGCTACACTATTAATAAGTTCATATAGTTTATGTACTCTTTGTCCTGTTTTAGCTGAAATAAATAGTATTGGAGCATATTGCAAATATGATAATTTGTTATATACATCTTTTTTGTATTTTTCTAAAGTTCCATTTTCCTTTTCATATTCATCCCATTTATTTACAACAATTATTATGCCCTTGCCAGCTTCATGTGCTTCACCTGCAATCTTTGCATCTTGGTCTGTCACTCCTTCTGTTGCATCTAACATTAATATGCAGACATCTGCACGCTCAACTGCCAACAAACTTCTAATTACACTGTATTTTTCTATATTTTCATTTACTTTGCTCTTTTTTCTTATACCCGCTGTATCAATAAATACATATTTTCCAAATTCATTTTCAAATTTCGAATCAGTAGCATCTCTAGTAGTACCTGCTATGTCACTTACAATTACTCTATTTTCACCTAATATCTTATTTACCAATGAAGATTTGCCCACATTTGGTCTACCTATAATTGCAACTTTTATTGTTAATTCATCATCATTTTCTGTTATATCATTTGGCAATTTATCGTAAATTGCATCTAATACATCTCCAATTCCTAATGCATTAACAGCAGAAACTCTATATGGATCACCTAAGCCCAAGTTATAGAATTCATAAATTTCGTTAGGCATTTTTCCAAAACTATCTGCTTTATTACATACAAGTATAATTGGTTTACGTGATTTTTTTAACATTAGAGCTATGTCTAAATCGTCTGGTGTAACCCCTTGCTTCATATCCGTTAAAAATATTATAACATCTGCTACTTCTATTGCAATTTCTACTTGCTTTCTCATTTGAGATAATATTATATCATTAGACTTTGGCTCTATTCCTCCTGTATCAATTAACGTAAACTGTTTATCTCTCCATTCAGTTTCAGCATAAACTCTATCTCTTGTAACCCCAGGAGTATCTTCTACTATAGATAATTTTTTTCCTATTATATAATTAAAAAAAGTTGATTTTCCAACATTTGGTCTTCCTACTATTGCAACTGTTGGCTTTGCCATCTCTTTCACCCCTTACTTTTTACCTTATAATTTTACTATATTAAAGCAAAAATATCAAGCATTTTTGCATAACGAAAATAACTGTTGACTTTCTAAAAATCAACAGTTTAAAAAATACATATCAATTAGCATTTACAAATTATTTTGTTTCTGTGTTTTGTGCTATTGCTTCTTTTCCATTATAATACCCGCAATTTGGACAAACTCTATGTTGCATAATAAGTTCATGGCAATGTGTACATGCTACTAAATTTTTATTTTCTAATTTCCATGTAGATCTTTTTAAATGTGTTCTTGCTTTTGACCATCTTCTTTTTGGTTGTGCCATATTAATTCCCTCCTCGTAAGTGATATCTATATTATTTATAATAGTATCTAAATAATTTTGCTACCATAAAATTATACTAATTTTTTATTATTTTGTCAATACAAACTGTTTTATTTATTTTATTATATGAAAGAAATGTGATAATGTCTTAAGTAATGAAATAAGAAAATGTCCCAATCAAAAAATATTTGTTCTCCTAAATGATATAATAAAAACATCATTTAAATTTAAGGAGGACAACATGAGAAAGGTGGAACTAACATTGAAAGAAAATTACAAATACAAAACAATTAAAAAATTAGTTGAAACAAATGGCAATAAGGAACGCGCTAGAATTAAATTGCATTTAAAAACTATTAGGCAAATTAACAGATTAATTGCTGGTTACAAAGAATTTGGTAAGGAATTTTTTGTACATGGTAATAGAGGCAGAAAACCAAAGCATGCTTTAACAGATGAATTTAAAGATTCTATCGAAACTCTGTATGTTTCTAAATACTTTGATTGCACTTATACACAATTTACTGAATATTTAGCCGAAAGAGAGCATATTTTCTTGTCTATTGCTGAAGTAGGACAAGTTCTCAGGGAAAGATATATTCTGTCGCCTAGGGCTCGTAAAGTTACTAAAAAGAATTTGAAAAAAAAGTTACTCGCTGAAAAAGCAAAAGCTAAATCGAAGAAAGAAATTGCTAAACTCCAATCTGCCATTGTTGCTGTTGAAGATGCTCATCCTAGACAACCTAGATGTATTTATTTCGGAGAAGAAATTCAAACCGATGCTTGTATTCATTTATGGTTTGGTAACTTTAAAACAGCTCTTCATGCTGCTATCGATGATTCAACTGGTTATGTGGTTGCTGCTTACTTTGATCATCAAGAAACTTTAAATGGCTATTACAATATCTACTATCAAATTCTTACCAAATTTGGTATTCCATATCTGTTTAAAACTGATAAAAGGACTGTCTTCGAGTACAACAAAAAAGGTACTACCTCTGATGAAGATAATACCTTTACTCAATTTGCTTATGCCTGCTCACAGTTAGGCACTAGCATTGAATGTAGTAGCGTACCTGAATTTAAGCCTCGTATCGAAAGACTTTTTGAATCATTCCAATTAAGGCTGATACCTGAACTTAGATTAGCTAACATCTCATCCATTGAAGAAGCTAACAACTTTTTACCTACCTTTTTGGAAAAATACAATTCGAAGTTCGCTCTATGTATAAATAATACCAAATCTGTATTCGAAAAGCAACCTGATTTGCAAAAAATTAATTTAACTTTAGCAGTTTTATCTCGTAGAGTAGTTGATACTGGTCATTCAGTTTACTTTAAGAAAAAACATTACAGGACGGTGAATTCTGTTGGTACTCCAATATATTTTGGAAAAGGCACGAAATGTATGGTAATTGAAGCATTTGACAAAAAGCTATACGCTACTATTGAAGATAGCATATTTGCTCTTGAAGAGATTTCAGAAGTACAAGCTCTCTCTGAAAATTTCGATGAAATACTACCTTCGGATTCTAAAAAAATCTACATACCTAAGATGATACATCCTTGGAAAAGACAATCATTTGAGAAATTTGCTGAAAAGCAATTATCTAAAATCAATAAAGAACTTGAAAAACAAGCTTCTTAAAGTGATTTTTAAAATTAATCATTTTTTCGTAGGGTACTTGAAGGGTAGAAAAAATGATGGTGTTCAAAGAACAAATTTTAAAAATCACTCAAGTACCCTTCAAAAAAAATCAACCCTAAAAAATCTAATTTTTAGGGCTTATGTTTAAAAATTTTTGGGACATTTTCAAAAATCATTGACATACAAACTGTTTTATTTATTTTATTATTTTTTTCATTAGCAAATCTTCTTCATTTAATTCAAATTTATATTCTTCAAATGGATTTTTATTTATAAATATTTTGTCAGCTTTAAGCTTGTATATAAGTTCTGTTGCTTTTTTAGAATCTTTAGTAAAGATTGCCACAGTATTACGGAATGTTATTTCATTTATTTTACTAATTACTTCTTCTAGGTTAGTTTCATTATAATATTCAATACCAAAATTATTTATATATGCAATTTTATCTAATTGTACCAAAATGTTTTTAAAGTCACTACTATCTGCATATACAGATATATATCCATATGGATTATAAACTACGTCTTTATAAAATCTGGTTTTAAATTTTTTGTATTCGTACTTATCTCCCACAAATATTGCAATATCAAACATATTTTGATTTGAATATATTTTATTTATGTCATCGCAAATTTCTATATTAGTATTATATTTATTTTTTTTCAATTCTTGCGTAATTATTTCTACAATGCAATTGTTAATACTCAAATTTAGGTTTGGAACAAGTGTTATATTGTTATGGGTATATAGAACTTTAATTATAGATTCTATTGTTATTTCAACACTACCATCATAAATTATAGCAATATTACCATATCCATCCATACTTTGATTTTTTATGTCTTGAATAGTTAATTGTGGATTATAATTTAAATAGCTGTTTATGCTTTCCTTTATTTTGTCTAAATCTTCTGTATATCCTATTTTTTTATCCTCTTCTATTGCTTTATTTAAAGTCCACTTGTTTTGTTCTATCCCCTTAATTACTCCTAATAAAACATTCTTTATTTTGTCTAAATCATATGTATACATTTATATCTCTCCTCTTAATTATTTTCTAGTAATTTCTTCGAAGTGCGGGCGATTAAAATCGCCCCTACATTTTTCATAGATTACTTTACACTATCTAATTATTCTCCTATTTTTCTTGCTTTTATATAATAATCTTTTATAGCTTCTCCTAGTTCATTAATCCTTCTTCCTCTTTCTTCTGTTAAATCTTTAATATATGTAACATCAGGTTGTCCTTCTAAAATTGTATACTCTTGTACTTTTTGAATAGCTTTATTTAAATTTTCTGCCCAGTTTGCAGTATGCTTTACTACTTCAACATCAGCTGTTCCTCTTAATTCTTTTTTTGTATTTTCTTGTGCCTTTTCCAAAGCTTTTACAACCGAAAGAACATATGTTGCATTTGAATTTTTTTCTTTTTCTAATATAACAACTTTCATATCTTCTAGCAGTATAAACTTATATCCATTTAATGCACCTTTCCTTATAATTATTGGCGTTGCATTGTTTTGACTTAATTCCATTATATATTTCATATAAAGCGGAGTTCTAACTTTTTTTATAGGGTTTGGTCCCAATCCTGGGGCTGGAATAGGTTCTCCATCGTTTTCTCCAGAATTAAATATGTATTCTCCATATTTGCCTTTAATTTCTTCTATTGCTTCCTTAACATTATATTTCCATATTATTGTCTTAAAATCTTCCTCTTTTATTTTTCTTTCATCTCTCATTTTAGCAAGCAAATCATAGTCTATTACATGATTTAAATATGCCTCTTCTATCTTACTTATATATTGATTTTTTTGTTGTTCTTCTTCTGGCATTGCCATTTCTGTTATGGCTTCAGTTAGATGTTCTCTAATTAGATTGTTATCCTTGTTGAATATCTTATTAATATCTTCTAACTCTAAATTATTTTTTAAATATGCTTCTAAAATGTTAACTGCCTTAATGTCTCCAACTATTATTGCATCAATTATTTCATCATTAGAAAAAATTTTTTTATAAACTTCTTTGCTTATTAATCCATCGCTAAATAATTCAGTTATTTCTTGTAATGTTGCTTTATCATCATAGTATAAATCAGTTAAATCTTCATTTGTTAAATATGGCGATATATTTGATAGCTTTACTCTTCCTTTATTATAAAGCTCAAGCAAGTCTGTCTTTCTTATATTAAAGCTTATTATTTCTTCTATGTCAAGAATTCCCTTTTCACATAATATTGTTAATGTTTTAGAAATTTCTGGATTATCTTTGCTTTTCTTTTGGTGTAGAGAAACATATTGTTTTATCCATTTTTCTACTTCATCTTCAGTCTTTTCTGATCCATATTTAATTATTTGCTTTGATTTAATGTCTTTTAGCATTGCTATAAGTCTCTCACTATATTCTGGATTATTCAATATAGGCAATATTCTATCAATTGAAAAATAATCAATATATGATTCTAATGGTATTGAATATTTATTAAATTTTTCTGTTATAAATTCTTCTGACGGTACTTCTCTTTTTCCGTTTTCATTTCTACATATTACTGTTTTTTTCTTTGTTAAATCATAATATAGTTTTTGTTCTTTTTCGTAAATATCAATTAATCTAGTATCTTCTAATAATCCCGCCTCAGCAAATTGTAGCATATCTCTGCCCGAAAAGTATAATTGAATACAATTTTCATTTTGCATATTTTCCAAATTCATGTGAAATTTATATAATAAATCTGAAGATGGCATTAATTGTTTTGGTAGTTTTTTTAATATTGGAATAATTTCTTCCATTCTCAACCCTCTAATGATTTGTTCTTCGGTCGTATATGGTTCATAATCATCAACATATTGAAAATTTAAAGCTACTATTTGCATAATGTCTTCTGGCGTTTTAAATCTTTGTGTTAAATATTTGTCTTCAATAAGTTTTGATTTTAAACACACAAATAACTCTAGATTAGATAGTCCATCTAGTATTTGTGGATTTTTTCTTAAAAAATCCTTTATTTGTTTTTGATCTCTTCCCAACAATTTCATATAATATATGGTTTCATATGAATTGAGATATCCATTCTTTTGCATTTTAATAAGGTCAGAAATAGAAACATCTTTTCTACTGCTTAAAAGTTCTACTACTTGCATTTTTATCGCTTGCTTGGCTTCTTCATTTAAACCTACCATATCAATATTTCCTCTTGCTATGTTCCAACTAATCTCTTCATTTAGTTCTTTTTGATTAAATTTATCAAAATCATTATATATTACTGTCATGCAATTATTATTAAACTTATATCCTTTTTTCATCATTTCCAATATTCTTTGACTAGCATCTGGAATTATTTCTAACATTGCTTTTAAAATTACTTCATCTTGATACGTTTTATATAATTCCTCAAATGTTGGAATCTTTTTTCTAATTCCAGCTTCCCTTTCTGTTAAAATTCCTAATTCCACAAGTTTTGGTATCATTATTTCTCCAGTTAATGCAAAAAGAACAATATCTTCTTGATGAATGTTTACGTCATGTTTATAATCTATAATTGTTTGGTTAATTTCCGCCTTAATCGCATCCCAATATATTTCAATAAATTCTTCTTTTGGTATTTCAACATTGCGTCCACCATCATTTAATACAAATGGAAATTCAATAATTATACTATTGTTTCCACGGATAAATTCACCTTTTAGAATTTTTGGCAAAATTTTATCTCTTATAAACTTTTTATCTTCCATAATTTCCTCCATTTATATATTTATCTTGGTTCATCTCCCTCTTCTGATAAAACAACGCCTTGTTTTCCCAGGTTTTGTTCTTCTACTTGCACTCCTATTGATTTTTGTACCTTGCGTGCTCTCTCTTCCAAATTGATTTTCCAATTTTTACTATGATTCAAATGCTCTACTCCAAATGTTCCTTTTAAATCCTTTTTGTTTTTCGTCTGTACAAATTCCAATGCGACTTTTAATGGTAATATATATGTTGCATTTCCATGAGTAGGACTTTCTAAGATTGCTATCCTAGCTTTAGGTTGGATTATCATATAATACTTATCTAAATTTCCACCATATATTGGTTTTATATATTCTTCTGTTGTAGTTTCTCCGCCAAACTCATTTATTATATATTTCATATATCTTGAGTCTCTCGTTGGTGTTTCATTTTCAGGTGGACCTTTTTTTCTTTCTTTTACTTGCTCAGCCTCTGTTTCACATACTATATACTTTATTTCCTTTAGTTTTTTTAATGCTATCTTCTCATCATAAAGCTCACGCATTTTAGCATACTCTTCTTCAGATAAAATACCATTGTCTTTCATCCTTGTTAATGTTTCAAAATCTATTATATCCTCCATATATGCATTATTAAGTTTTGACATATAATGATTTCTTTTTTCTTCATCTTCTGGTAATATTATTTCTATTAATTCTCTTCTAAGTTCTTGTACTTTTTCATCATCTAAATTTTTTAAGTTTTCTATACTTATTATTTCTTCTATGTATAAATCCCTTAATGATTTAGCAGAAAGTTCTGGAATTTCCTGACTTGATATTACCGTTTCAATCATATTCCTTGATATATTTCCTTGCATAAATTCTTCTACTAATAAATCATAAGGAAGCTGTCTACTTTCTGCCAAGTTTAAAATGGTGTCTTCATCAAGAGTATGTATTGGTAATATTCTTTCAGATATTAATTTTGCAATTTCTTTTTCTTTCTCTTCTTGACTCTTTTCACTTTGCATATATTTATCAAGTACATTTTTCCATCTATGCTCATTTTCTTCTTTACTTTGTTGATTTATTAAATTATTATACATTTTTTTAAATCTTTGCGTTAAGTCTTGGTCATTTACTATATTAACCATCCTATCTATAGTTAAAAACTCTAAAAACTCTTGATTATCTATATCGTCTATATATTCTGATGTGTTGTTTTGTTGTTGCTCATATAAATCGACTATTCTTTTTTCATCAATTATTCCTTCTTTTAACAATTTTAGAATGTCTTGGTTTGTCAATGGAATAGTTGTTAATGAATTAAAACCATTTAAATAAATATCCATTAAATCATCTGAAATATTTTCGATATACTGTCTTGGAATTTTATTTAATAATCGCATTAAAAATTTGCTATTTTCTATTCCTGCATTAAAATTGTACATTTCTATAGAACCAAAGTTTTGGATTGTTTTTGCTCTAGTAGCATTTTCTATTACTTTTACAATATTCATATTTCTTCCATCTAAGAGTTGTTTATATTCATGAGTGTTTATGTCCTTTCTATCTATTAATTGTAAGATTTCATAGTCGCTCCAACCTTTAAACATATGACTACTAGATTTTAACATATCATGTATAACTTCGTCTGGCGTCTCATCTATTATGTCTTTTGGAGTAATAATAGATAAATTAAGTAGTTCTTTAATTTTCTTTATATTATTGAAATCAGCATTTTGTTTTTTTATACTTTGTTTTATATGCTCTAATGTTGGTTGAATCTGATCTATAAATTCATCATTAATTACAGCTTTTTCTTTCAATTCAGCCAATCTTTTACGTATGATTTTCCATGTCTCCACCGACATTTCTTCTTTTATTGAACGTTCTAAAAATTTCTTAAATATTTCTTGAAAATGACTAGGAGATATTAACAAATCTCTTGAACTAGCTTCATCTGATAATACTAAAGCAATTCCTTCTGTTCCGACATTTTTAATTACTTTTATTTCTTCTTTTTTATTAATAAGTAATTTTGGAATTACAATTTCGGTTCTTCCCCAAATGAATCCTTCTTTGCTCCAACCTGTATCTCTTTCCGAACTATTCTTACTATTTGAATTTAGTCTATCCGCTATTTTTTGCATATCAGTTACTGTAAAATAATGTTCCATAACTAAATGTTGGAATTCACTCTTGTCCATGTTTTTTAAATACTCGTCCAAATTTGTACTTTCCAAAATATCCTTTAAATATTGGTTTGCTCTCTTTATTTTTTCTGGTTCAAATATACCTTTAGCATTTACAACAGTTTCACCTGTCATCTCTCTAAGTATTTCTCTAATCGCATCACCGTTCATTTTTCAAAATTTTTATTTCATCAAATGCTTTTAATCCATTACTCATTATTCTTTTCACCGATTAATAATCAGTATCCTCCTTTTTATATTTTTAATAAACATCTATAACCATTTTACCACGTTTTACATAAAATGTCAAAATAAATATCTCAATAAAGGAGCACATTGTGCTCCCCCTATTGGTTTGTGTATGTTTGCTTTGGTGATTTATTAAGAGAATTGCCTATTTTGTCCATAAAGTCTGGAATATAGTCTAATAATCTATCTATTGATGAACAATGTTCTATTGGCAATAATCTAACATTGTTTTCTTGTATTACTATAAATGCAACTGGATTAATAGATACTCCTGCTCCAGAACCACCTCCAAATGGTAGTTTATATTGTATTTGTTCTTCTTTTTCTTTTTTATTATATTCATTTATAGCTTCTCCTTTGAATTCACTACCTCCTGCTGCAAACCCAAATCCAACTTTTGAAACAGGAATTATTATTACATTGTTAATTGTCTCTATTGGTTCACCTATTATTGTATTTACATCAATCATATTACGTATGCTATCCATCGCTGTAGTCATCAAACCTTCTATTGGATGTTCATTCATTTTTATCACTTTTTCCTTTCTTTAAATAGATATATATTATGTTTATAATATGTACTATTTTTAGTTGAAATATACAGTTAAGTTTGATGTAATATGCATTTTTGTTAATATATATGGGCATTATTTTATGCCTATATTTATCTGGTATATACCTGCTTATAATGTGAGGTAGTATATTTGATATTACTATAGAGATAAGGGTTATCAATTCAGTTGTTAAAATAACATCTTCCAATCCTAAGTCTAACTCTAAATCCAAATAATCTAGCCTTATATTTAATTTTTTTAATATATTGATATTTTTAATTGTTAAAAGTTTTCTTCCTTTTTCTATATCAAATTTTTCTATGTTCATTTTTGAATACATCTTTCTTGCTCTCTCACTATTTAATTTAAAAGAAAATAATTTTATTTTTCCAAATAAATAAAATGATAATTTTATTTTATAATTTTTAGGAGTTATTTGAATGATGTTAGATATCTCAAAATCTACAATTTCAAATTTAATTGTAGATAATACTATTATTATAAATACAGCAATTAATATTAAAAAGGTTAAAACTAACGGCATATGTAAATCTCCTTCACTATATTATTAGTTTTAACCTTTTTTTATATTTTAACCATTTTTTTGGTATTTTTCTACCAATATATCTCCAAATGTTTTTTCTTGCTTTGTCATAATTTTGTTTCTTCTAGATAATTCCAGCAAACCTGTAAAAGCTGTAACAACCTCTTTTTTATTACATTTATTTAACGAAAATAACGTGTTAAATACAAATCTTTTTTTGCGTATTAATTCTTTAAACATTACTTTTACTTTATCTGCCACTGTATAGTTTTCTACTATTGCAATTTTTTCTATATTTTTAGCATTTTGATTTAATCTCTTTGAATTCTTATCTATTGCATCTTTGTACAGCTGAACTATAATATCTTTTGAGTATTCTAATTCTAATTTTTGTTTAGGTAACTCTATTTTATCTGGTAATTTAAAAAATCTTTTAGAATTTTCTTTGTAATATTCGTTTAGCTTTTTGCTTATTTCTTTATATTTTTTATACTCTATAATTCTTCTTATTAGCTCTTCTTCTGATATTTCCTTTTCGTCTTCTTCTATTGATGGAAGAAGGCTTTTAGATTTCAAATATAGTAGTGTTGATGCCATTATTAAAAATTCACTTGTTATTTCCAAATTCATCTGTTCCATTTTATTTAGATATTCTATATATTGGTCTGTAATTTCACTTATTTTTATGTCACATATGTTCATTTTATTTTTATCAATCAAGTGACATAATAAATCAAGTGGACCTTCAAAGTTTTGTAATTTTATTGCATATTTATTTGTTTCTAAAGTTAATACATTTTGCATTTATTATTTCCCCTATTCTGTAATTCCTAATCATCTGAAAAAGCCTGTTTTATTGTATCCTGATTATATCCTTTTTTTCTTAAAAACATTTTTATTTCGTCTTCTGACATTGTTTGCTGTTTTTTTAATATTATATTCTTAGCTGATTGAAGTTCATATTCCTCTAGTTGCTCGATAATACTACTAAAATATGTTTCTATTATATCATTGCTTATGCCTTTTGAATATAATTTATATTCAATTTCTTTTATTGATAGATTTTGCAAGCTCATATATTCTGTTACAGCTTTCTGGATATATAATTTATCATTTATATATCCATTCTCTTTTAATTCTTCAATTATGTCTTCTAGCATATCTTTTTCTATAGTACTTGAAAATTTTTGAATTATTTCTTTTTCTGTTCTTTTTTTGTACATAATATATTTTAGTATTTTGGTCTTATTCTTGTCATATTCTATAATTAAATCTTCCATGGATATGCTCCTTCCAACGGCATATTTGCCAGAGTTATTCTTCTGGTTCGGTCTCTTGTTCTTCGTCTACTGTTTCTTCACCTAAACTTTTTTCAAATGCTTCGTTGTATTTACCTCTTATTTTTTCTTCTATTTCTTTGGCAATTTGTGGATTTTCTTCTAAATATCTTTTTACATTTTCCCTGCCTTGCGCTATCCTTTGTCCATTATAGCTAAACCATGATCCACTTTTTTCTACTATGTCTAAGTTAACTCCTAAGTCTAATATATTTCCTTCCTTTGATATTCCTTTTCCATATACTATGTCAAACTCTGCTTCTCTAAATGGTGGTGCTACTTTGTTCTTTACAATTTTTACTTTTGCTCTATTTCCAACTACTTCTCCATCTTGCTTTATTTGTTCTATTTTCCTTATATCTAATCTTACTGATGAATAGAATTTTAATGCTCTTCCTCCTGGAGTTGTTTCAGGGTTTCCAAACATTACTCCTACTTTTTCTCTTAATTGATTTATAAATACTATAACAGATTTTGATTTATTTATTGCACCTGCTAGCTTTCTTAATGCTTGTGACATTAATCTTGCTTGTAAACCTATATGTGAATCTCCCATATCTCCATCTATTTCTGCTTTTGGAACTAATGCTGCTACTGAGTCAACTACAATTATATCTAGTGCACCACTTCTAACTAATGCTTCTGCTATCTCTAATGCCTGTTCTCCTGTGTCTGGTTGTGATACTATTAAATTATCTATATCTACTCCTAATTTTTTTGCATATACTGGGTCTAATGCATGTTCTGCATCTATAAATGCTGCTTCTCCTCCCATTTTTTGTGCTTCTGCTATCATATGTAATGCTAATGTGGTTTTTCCAGAAGATTCTGGCCCAAATACTTCTATTATTCTTCCTCTTGGAATTCCTCCTATTCCTAGTGCTATATCTAGACTTAATGCTCCTGTTGGTATTGCTTCTATATTCATTGCCGTAAAGTCTCCTAATTTCATTACAGATCCTTTACCAAATTGTTTTTCTATTTGACTTAATGCCATTTCTAATGCTTTTCTTTTTTCTGAATTTTCGTTACTCATATTTTTCCTCCCATTTCTTTTAAACATTTGTTTGTACTTATTATATATTAAATTTTTATTTTGTCAACACTTTTTTTCATTTTTTATTTTATTGTCTATACCATGTATCAATATTGTAGTAACATGTATAGTTGTTTGGCGATATTTCACCTATTAAGTTCGGACTACAAACCATTATATTTTTATTTCTGCACATACTTATATATGGAACATCTTCTTGTGATATTTCTATTAACCTATTATACTTTTCTTTTAGTATAGTTCCATCTGTAGTATTATTTATATTTGTTAATATTTCAAATATTTCTTCATTTTTATAATTAGCCAAATTGTTTTCAGCATACAATGTATTTAAATCCGGACTATATGAATTGTACATTCCAGTTAAAATAATATCGTAATTTTTATTTTTTAAATATGAATTATATGTGCTTAATGATACTTTATTTATATATATTTTTATTCCTGCATCTTCTAACTGTTCTTTTATACTTTCAGCAATTTTTACCCTTGTTTCATCTTCTGAATTTACTGCAAGATTCAATTCTATATATCTACCATCTTTTTGCCATTTACCATAATTTAATTTCCACCCTGTTGCCTCTAGTATTTCTTTTGCTTTTTTTGCATTGTAACTATTTCTTTTTTCTTCTTTATATAAATAGCTCCCATAATCCAATATAAAATCAGATACATTATATTTGTTATTTAATACCTTAGACGCCAAAGTATCTTTATCTATAAAGTAACTTATCGCCTGTCTAACTTCTTTGTTAGCCAAAATTTTATTGTCGCAATTTAGCGCTAAGTATATATATTCTCTTCCCTGATATTCTTTTAGGTTAATTCCTATAGTTCCAACATATTCTTGAATATTGGTATTACTTGTATTAATTAAGTCTATATTACCAAGTTTAAAGTTATTGTATAAATCTCCTACTGACGAATACTTATATATTTTGAGTTTTTCTATCTTAGCATTTTTTATTTCTATATTCCACCAACTGTTGTTTTTCTCTGCTTCTATATTATTTTCATTATCTTTAGTTATTTTATACATTCCTGTCCCAATTGGAATAGTTTTTAGAAAATCTTGGGTTTTATATTGTGTATTGCTTAGTATTGGAAATGTTAGTTTAAATTGAAACCATGGGTCTTCTGCGCTTAAATTAAGCCTTAATGTATTATAATCAATTTTTTCGACATTTTTTATATTGCTTACATTATTATAATATATTGAATCTGGCAGTTGTTTTATCTTGTCAATTGTAAATATTACATCCTCTAATGTAAAATTTGTATTATCTTGCCATTTGACATTATCTCTTATTTTTATTATATAACAATAATTATTTAGTTTTGAATATTCTTTTGCTAAACAGTCTTGTATTTGATATTGCTTATCTAATGTAAATAATGGTTCATAAATAATAGGTGACATATTTATTATCTCTTTATTTTTAGAAATTAAAGGATTTATGCTATCATATTCGGCTATTCCCAATCTCAATGAAGTAATCATTGTAACTTTTTCATAATGCAATTCATTTTCTGATATTTTTTGTGTATTCTTTCCATAAATTTTAAAAATTGCAAATCCTATTATTACTAATACTATCAATATAAATAAAATTCTAAATTTATTTTCTTTCATATTTAATTTTGTCCCTTTCCTCAATCATATTATAATATTATAAGTTTTATTGTCAAGCAATTATTTTTCTTTGCATCAAAAAGGCACACTATTTTTGTGTTAGTGTGCCCCCATATTCAATTAAGTATTATTTTCTAGATTCCACAATAAGTTTAATGCCTGTTCTGTCTTCTCCCTCTACTTCGACTTCCGCAAATGCTGGGATACATATTAAATCCACTCCCGCGGGTGCAACAAATCCTCTTGCTATCGCCACGGCTTTAACTGCTTGGTTCAGCGCTCCTGCTCCTATTGCTTGCATTTCTGCTTTGTTAGATTCTTTTACCAAACCAGCTATTGCTCCTGCAACTGAATTTGGATTTGATTTTGATGAGATTTTTAAAATTTCCATTTTTGCCTCCTGTTTTTTTTATTTTTTATTTCAACTATGTCTATATTTATATTACATTTTTTGGAAAATGTCTACTCTTTTTTGGAAGATTTTAGGAAATCTCATCGTGTTTTTCTTTGGTTTTTCGCCATTTATTTCATATTTATTCTTTCAATTTTTACAGTTCGACAATTATCTTCATTAATTTCAAAAATACATGCATTAAATATGCTTTCGCCTTCAGCTACCTTATACTTTTCTGGAAGAGATGTTAAAAATCTTTTTATAGATGCTTCTTTTTCCATTCCTATTACAGATTCTTTTGGGCCGGTCATTCCTAAATCTGTTATATATCCCATCCCTTTATTTGTAATATTCTCATCTGCTGTTTGAACATGTGTATGTGTTCCAAATAATACTGTTGCTGTTCCATCAATAAAGTATTTCATAGCTATTTTTTCAGCTGTTGCTTCTGCATGAAAATCTATAATTTTAATATCTGCTTTTACTTCATCTAATAATTCTTGTGCTACAGTAAATGGGTTCTCAGAAAGAACGTGCATATCTGTTCTTCCTATTAAGTTCATTACTGCAATTTTTTTGTTTTTGCATTCATATATATTAATTCCTTTACCAACCACACCTTTTGAATAATTGGCTGGTCTTAATAGTTTAGGATTATCTATAAAAGTAAATATATCCTTTTTCGCCCAAGTATGATTTCCCATTGTAATTACATCAACTTTTAGTTTTAATAATTCATTAAAATCTTTAGAGGTTATTCCCATTCCTGAGGCAACATTCTCTGCATTAACTATAACAAAGTCTATGTTTTTTTCCTTTCTAATTTTAGGTAAAGTTTGCTTTAATATATTAAGCCCACATTCTCCTACTAAATCTCCTACTGTTAATATTTTCATTTGTCTATACCACCTTCCTAATAATTTTATATCTGGGTATCCTTCTACAAGTAAATATTTTATATGTTTTGTTACCATGTGTCAATAAATATTATATAAAGGCTCTAGCATTTTTTTGCTAGAGCCTTATATATACATTATTTAGCGTATTCAACTACTCTGGTTTCTCTTACAAGATTTACTTTTATTTGTCCTGGATATTCCATTTCATCCTCAACCTTTTTAGCTATGTCTCTTGCCATTAATATCATTTTATCATCAGATATTTTTTCTGGTTTTACAATTATTCTTATTTCTCTACCAGCTTGTATAGCAAAAGATTTTTCTACACCTTCAAACGAATCCGCAACTCTTTCTAATTCTTCTAGCCTTTTAATATATGTTTCTAATGTTTCTCTTCTTGCACCAGGTCTAGAAGCAGAAATTGCATCTGCTGCTTGTACCAAAATTGCTTCTATCGTTTGTGGTTCAACATCTCCATGGTGTGCTTGTACTGCATTTATTACTTTTTCATTTTCTTTATATTTCTTCAATATATCAACACCTATTTCAACATGTGTTCCTTCCATATCATGGTCTAAAGCTTTTCCTATATCGTGTAGCAAACCTGCTCTTCTTGCTAATTTTGCATCTAATCCCAATTCTTCTGCCATTATTCTAGCTAAGTTAGAAACTTCTATTGAATGGTTAAGTACATTTTGCCCATAACTTGTTCTGTATTTTAATTTTCCTATTAGTTTTATCAAGTCTGGATGCAATCCTATTACACCTGTTTCAATAATTGCTCTTTCTCCTTCTTCTTTAATGATAGCTTCTAGTTCTTCCTTAGCTTTTTCTACCATTTCTTCTATTTTCGCAGGATGTATTCTGCCATCATCAATAAGTTTTTCAAGTGCTAATTTTGCTACTTCTCTTCTTAATGGATCAAAACCTGAAATTACTACAGCTTCTGGTGTATCATCTATTATTAAGTCAATTCCAGTTAAGGTTTCTAATGTTTTTATATTTCTTCCTTCTCTACCTATTATACGACCTTTCATTTCTTCATTTGGAAGAGCTACTATAGATACTGTTGTTTCAGAAGTATGGTCTGCTGCACATTTTTGTATTGCATATCCTAAAATTTCTTTGGCATTTTTGGTTGCCTCTTCTTTAGCTTTTGTTTGTGCCTCTCTTAGTATTGCAGCTTTTTCTGCAATCAACTGCTTTTCCAATTCAGAAAGTAATTGTTGTTTAGCTTCTTCTTGAGATAAACCAGAAATTCTTTGCAATTCTTCTACTTGTTTATTAAGAGTTTCTACAATTTCATTTTTCTTTTCTTCTAGTTCCTCACCTTTTCTAATTAAATCCCTTTCCTTTTTTTCTAGAGAATCTGTCTTCTTTTCTAGGTTTTCTTCTTTTTGCATAATTCTTTTTTCTTGTACTTGTACTTCGCCTCTTCTTTCTCTAATCTCTGCATCTAAATCTTTTCTGGCATTCATTATTTCTTCTTTTGCCTTAAAAATTTCTTCTTTTTTCTTATTTTCTGCTTCCTTGTTTGCCATTTCTATAATTCTTTGTGCTTCATTTTCCGCACCTTTTAACTTTGCCTCGGCTGTTTTTTTTCTTAAAAACATACCTACAAATGTAAAAATTACTGCTGCGATTAGAAAAACGGCGATATTGATTATTAAATCCATAATCATCCACCTCTTTCTATTTAATTTTCAATGTTCAATAAATATATATAGCTAATTTTTTTATATTTAGAATATATTTTTACTTACTATTATATTTTATATTTATTATGGTCAACTGTCAAGTATTTTATTGAAAATTATAATTGGTTTGAGGTGCTATTTTTTTGACTATATTTGTTTCTTAATTCTTATTTGATATATGTATATTTTCTATTTCCACGCCTAACTCCCTATTGGTTACATTTTGTATTTGAGCTATCTGCTCTGGCTTTAACTCACTTGCTTTTACTATTATATTTACGCTTTTATTGTTTACAAAGATTATTAAATCCTCAAATCCTTTTGTTTTTATAAGATTCTCTGCTATCATTATAGAATTTTTTAATTCATTTATTTTAGAAATCTCTTGTTGTGCTATATTTTTTTGTTCTGTTGTTACATTATCATTTTCTAATATCTTTTGGTATGATTCTATCATTTGTGAATACATTGTATCTCTATCTAATCTAGATTGAGAAAAATATTCGTCCTGTGTTATTTGGACACTTGTTCCTATTACCGGTTCTTCTGATGGTTTGTTTTCCTTTTCTTCCGTAATTTCTTCTGTAATTGCATTTGCATTTACTAAAGTTGCATCACCTATTGCTGCCATTTCCTCTGAATTTGCTAACTTTGCCGTTGGTATTGCATTATTACTTGTAAAGCTAAGATAACCTGCTGCTACAAACATTAGTGCAATTACAAAAATAATAACTTGATTTTTCTTTAAAATTTGCATTTTACTATCATTCCTTTCTCTCGCAAATTTAATTTGTTTTTTCCATTTCAAATACTTGAATCTTGTGTGTTGGCAATCCTGTTACCGCTTCTACTGCTTGAATAATATTTGCTTTAGTATTTGTATTATTCCCTCCCTCCGCTGTAATTATTGCCCCTTCTATCTTAGGGCTTACTATGCTTTGTGTTATTATAGTTTTAGTTCCACTTTTTTCATCATACACAATTTCCTTTTTTGTATCTGTTTCTACTACTTTTCTTGTTCCCCCTTGTGTATCCGCTTCTTGAGTATCCTTTTGAGATATGTCTTCATTATACATAGGTATAATTTGGCTTGTTTGAGAATATGTAATATATACCTTAACTTTTCCAACTCCATTTATTTTAGATAATATATCCTCTAAATTCTTACTTGTTAGTATATTTTTATCTTCACTTTCTTTATCTGTACTTATTGCTAATTCTCTGTTGTTTTTTTCTATATTCTTGTTATTTTCCTTTTTATCCTTCCCCCATATTATATTTATAGATAATAAAACTATTATTAAAATAATTATAAAGACTACTAAATTTTCTATGGTTTTTTTATTATTTTGTTCCTGATTACTTTTTACAATATTTTTAAATCTTTCTATTAACATTTTAAATTCTATTCCTCCTTTAAATATAAATACTTATTTTAGTTTATATTAATATTTTTCTCATCTATTTCATAAACCCCACTCAAATAATCTTTAAGTTTTCTTTTATCTTTTTCCGACAATTTTTCTTGCATATCATTTTCTGTACTTTTTTGTGAAATGTTTATATCCACATTCTGTATTGTTTCTATATCCTTTTTATTCTTTTCCATATTTTTATAAATTTCGATATCAATTTTTTTCAATGTATATTCCTCATCATCCTCAATTTCAAGTTTTATATTTTTAGCATTATAACCTTTTGCTTCTATCTTAGCTTTTATATCATTTCTTAAACTACTTTCATATATATCTTTTATATTGTTTGAATTATCCTCATCTAATGTTACATATAATTTACTATTGTTTTCTGTTTCTTCTATATACTTGTTTAATTCTAATATATCAGATACTTGTATTGTTTTTCCTGTTATTTTTGAAATTACTGGAGAAATTATAGTAAATAAAACATACACACCTATTACAATTTTTACATACTTTTTAGAATTTCCTTCTGGCAAAATCATTTCTATAATTGCACCTATTATAACTGCCATTATTATTCCTTGAGCCCAACTACTTATCCAACTTATCATATTAATTCACTTTCCTATCTATACATAAGTCCACTATTTGATATATTTATTATAAGTGTTACTCCTATTATTAGCATTACAGAGACACTACACATTATTGCCAAAAATATTTTAAATGTATCGCCCATCTGTTCTAATAGTTTTATTATTTTTTCATCTGCTATTGGTTGGCATAATGCTGCACCCAAATAATACATTCCCATTAGTAAAGTAAGTTTTATTATTGGAATTACACATATACCTATTATCACTATTACACCAACTATTCCAACAGCATTTTTCAAAATATTACTACAACCTATAACAGTATCTACTGCATCTCCCAGTATCTTGCCCACCACAGGTATAAAACTAGAAACCGCTGCTTTTGTAGTTTTTGCCGTTACTCCATCTACAGTACTACTCAAATTTCCTTCTATTGATATTATTCCTACAAATAATGTAAGTACAATACCTAATACCCAAATTACACTTGATTTTAAAAATTTAGATAGTTTGTCTATTTGTACTTTATCTGACACTTTAGAGATTATACCTAGGGCTGTTGCAACTAATATAATAGGAATTAGTATTGACACAATAAAATTTCCTATAAAAGTAATTACAAATAGTATTATAGGCTGTATCAAATTTGCTGAAACTATATTTCCTGTTGTTAACATTAGTGTAATTAGTATTGGTATTAGATTATTCATAAAACCAACTAAACTTTGTATTGAATCTTTTATCATTGATAAGATTTCACTAAAATTTGTCATTATTAAAGTTACTATTAATATATATTGTATGTAATATGTAATTTGTGATATGGATTTATTTTCCAAACCATCACTTAAACTCTTAAAGATACTATGTATTACTATTATTATAATAATTCCACCTATTATCGCTGATGAGCTTACAACTTCCTTACCTAATATTTTTAATATGCTATTTATTATTGTTTTGTTATCTATCTTCCCAACTACTGCTGAATTAAATAATTCATTAAAATTTATATCTTTATATACATTAGAAGAGTATTCTTGCGCTTCCTGTATAAAAGAAGAGATGTTTAATGAGCTTTGTTGGGATTGTAGTATTTCTTGCTTATTTAAAACTTCTGATTGAGCTATACTTATTGTTGGTATAAATATAATTATTAAAAGAAATAATATTTTTATCTTCATTTTTATTATCCTTTTATATTCTTTTTTAGTAATTTTTTTGAAGCGCATGCGATTAAAATCGCTCCTACATTTTTCATAAATTACTTTACACTATCATGGTAATATTTTTATAATTGTTTCTAACAAACTTGCTATAATTGGAATTGACATTGATATAATCAATACTTTTCCTCCAATATCTATTTTGTTTGCTATAGCTGTTTCTCCGGAGTCCTTGCATATGCTGACAGAAAATTCCGTTAAAAAAGCTATTCCTGTTATTTTTATTAGTAATACTAGAAACTCATTATTTATAACTGTTTTGTTAGATAAAGATGTCAATAAATCTATTATTGCAGACACCTTGTCCATAATTAATATTAAAATAATTACTCCTGCTATTATAGATACATATATTACAAATTCAGGTCTATATTGTTTTAAAATAATAATTATTATCAGTGCAATTAATCCTACTCCTATTATTTTTATAATATCCATTGTTTACATACCTTTCTACAAATTGAACATTGTTCTTACTGTTGTAAATAATGTGCTTATTTCCTTTATTACCATAGATAGCACAATTACAAGCCCTGCTAGTGTTGTCATCATCGCTTGGTCTTCTCTTCCTGCTCTTGTTAAAACTTGGTGTAATACAGCCACTAGTATTCCTATTGCCGCTATTTTAAATAACAAATTTATGTCCATAATAATATCTTTCCTTTCCTATATTAGTAATATTGTTATTGTCATACCTGCAACTATCCCTAATGTTCTATACATTTTTTCATTCTTGTTCTTTTCATCTTCTGCAGTTCTTATTTGAGTATCCAAAAAATTGTTTACTAATTTTATTTCATTTAATTGCCCTTCTATATCTGTTTTTCCTAATAATCTTCCCAAATTTTTTATTATTCCTATATCATCTTCTTTCATATTTGTTACTGTTGTATCTAGACTACTATTCCAAGCATCGCCTGCTGATTTACTCTCCATCTCTTCTACAGCATTTTTAAATATTTTGCAAACATTTCCTTCTACCTTTTCAGATATATACATAAAAGTGCTTGGAATTGGTTCATATGTAAATTTAATTTTTGTCATAAATATGTTTAGTGCATTTTTCATCTCTTGCAATTCTTTTACTCTATATGCATATTTTTTTGAAAAAGTTATCCCTATAATCGTGCTTGTTATTAATATTAGATTTAAAATTAATAATTTTATCCAAAACATATTATTCTCCTATCTTATATTTTTGCAGATTATTTTTCTATTTTCATCTAAAAACAAAAATCTTTCAAATGTATTTGTGTTGTATAATTTACCTAGTATAGGATTTTTGATTACATCTTCTATACTGTCTCCATGTGCTGTAAATATTCCCTTTATGCCTGAACAAACTGCATAATTTATAGCTTCTATGTCTTCTTCTCGCCCTATTTCGTCTGCTACTATTACTTTAGGACTCATTGACCTTATAAGCATTTTCATTCCGATCGATTTAGGAATATTGTCCAGTACGTCTGTTCGTAATCCTACATCATTTTGTGGTATACCTTTATACATCGCTGCTATCTCGCTTCTTTCATCTGCTAGTCCAACATTTACACCTCTAAACCCTATTTCTGGAATTCCATTACTTATATTTCTAACTAAATCTCTTAGTATTGTTGTTTTTCCTCTACCTGGTGGTGATACTATTATTGAATTAAATACTGTATTTTTATCCAAGTTTATTATGTATTCAAAAGTTTTATAGCTGCAATTTAGAACCTGCCTTGCTATTCTAAAATTCAAGCTGCTTATGTATGAAATGTTTATTATTTTGTTTTCTTTAAATACTACATTGCCTGTTATTCCTACTCTGTGTCCACCTTTTAATGTTATATAGCCATTACATATTTGCTCTTGATATGCATAAATAGAATTATCACATATATTCTGTAAAATATTTAGTATCATTTCTGAATCAATTGTATAATTTATTACTTCTTCAACTTGTCCATATTGCAGAATTACAGGTCTATTAACTCTTATTCTTATTTCTTCTAATTTGTCTAGCTTGCCACATAGCTTTTCCTTAATTTCAGGTGGTAAGACTTTTAGTACTTCTTCCATTCATCTACCTTTTTTTCCATAAAAAATAATCATATATTATATATATATGATTATTTTTTGTTTTTAGAACTGTTTTATTAAATTTTATTCTTCCCAATTGTGGTAAACATTCATAACATCATCCAAATCTTCCAAAGCATCTATTAATCTTTGCATTTTTTCTGCTCCCTTTTCATCTAATGTAACATATGTAGAAGGTACCATTTGTATTTCTGCTTGCAAAAATTCTATTCCTTTTTGTTCTAGTGCTTCTCTAACTGCAGAAAAGTCTGCCGGTGATGTTGTTATTTCATAACATTCTTCTGTTGCTTCAAAATCTTCTGCTCCGTTTTCTAATGCTAACATCATCATATCATCTTCTGATAAGTCTGTTGTTGTTTTGTCTATAATTATTACACCTTTTTTTTCAAATAAATATGATACACAACCTGATGTACCCAAATTTCCTCCTGCTCTGTCAAATGCATGTCTTACATCTGCTGCTGTTCTATTTCTATTATCAGTGCTTGCCTCAACTATTACTGCTACACCACTTGTTCCATATCCTTCATACATAACCTCTTCATAACTTTCTGTATTTCCAGCACCCGCAGCCTTCTTTATTGCATTATTTATAGTGTCATTTGGCATATTATTTGCCTTACATTTTGCTATTACATCTTTTAATTTAGAATTACCAGCCGGATCAGGTCCACCTTCTTTAACTGCTACTAATAATTCTCTTCCTAATTTTGTGAATATTTTTCCTCTTGCAGCATCTGCTTTTCCTTTTTTAGCTGCAATATTATGCCATTTACTATGTCCTGACATGGTATTTCCTCCTTTTTATTTTATTGTATTTAAACCTTTTATAAGTTTTTACTTTTTATATAATAGCACATCTTTTTCTTTTTGTGTAGTATTTTTTTTAATAAATTTGATAAAGCTTGACATCTATGCTTAAATGTACAGTTGCCTTAATAAAAAAATATTAATTATCGAAGATTTCACCTACTTTACTTATAGCATTTATTAAGTCTTTATATTCTATTTCTTCAGCATAAAAATTATCTTTTTGATACCTTTTCCATTGTTGTCGCATTTTACTATCATTTGCGATTTTCTCCACTATCTTCTTCCAATCTTTTATTATTTCATTTGTTCCTCTATGTTGTGCTGTTAAAGTTATCGCATCTTTTAAGGTTTTTTTATCAATAATTTTGTTTTGAGTATTTATAAGCATATAAACATCGTAATAGTCCCTAATTCTTGTTGAAAGCACCCCTCTTTTTACAATAGCTTCAAATTTTTCGGCAATGATAGTTTCTACATTATATGACCATATTTGTATTTTTCTATCTTCTAACATTAATGTAAAACTATACTCGATTTCTTTATATGTAATTTTGTCTCCTGTTGTAATATCTATTTTCATTATAACTGGCATTTCATTATTATATTTTGCTTCAAATGTAATTCTATACCCACCATAGTCATCATCTTCTCTAATTAATTCAACCTTGTTAATTTTTAATGTCACATTGTCATCAATTTCTATATTACATATTTCATCCATAATATTTGTAATATTATCTTTTGTTAATGGAAGGCCTTTTATTGTTGTATCCATATCCATTGTAGTTCTGCTATCAATTCCTAGCATTGCAGATATTAACATTCCTCCCTTTAATATAAAATTATCTTTATATTTTGAAATCGATATTCTTTCTAATAGTTTTTCTAACATATATGTTTGTAAAACTGATTGTGCTGCTACATTATTTTCTTTTGCCATGTTATTTATTATAGCTTTAAAACTCATTGTATTTCTTTTCAATTATAGCACCTCCATATAATTCTTCAATATATTTTGTATTTTAAATTTTTCTGCATATTCATATAATAAAATTAGATTTTTTTCTTTTTTCTTAATGTATCCTTTTATAGCATCATTAAATATTTGCGGATCTATCTTATTCCTATCTCTAATAATATCACATATTGTTCTTTCCATATCGTATATTTGTATTGTTGTTCCATCTTGTAATCTCATCTCTTTTAATCCCAAAAGATGTTTTTCTTTCTTTATATAATGAACCTTTATAGATTTATCATGTACAGTTATATAACTTGGAAATGTCATATCTATTCTTATCGGTGTTCTGTCTGTTAAGTCATAAAAGTATAATGCTGTATTATGTGAAAAGATTCCTTTTTTATATTTTTGTCCTAAGATAAAAAATTCATTTATTTCTTTATCTTTTTCTGCATATACTCCTTTTGATACTTTTTTCAAATATCCTGTTTCTTCTAATTGCCTTATATATTGTCTATGAATATCATTTTTTTGTGCCTCTTTTGCTAATAGTATGCCATTATTATTTTGTACTAATTCTTTAATTTTTTCTATATTATCCATTAAAAATCACCCTCTTTTTTGACAACCATACTCATATTATACATCATATCGGTATGGTTGTCAAATGTTATAACTAGATAAAAGCCATAAAACGAATCTATAATAAAATTCATTTTATGGCTTTTAGTTTAATCTATTTGTTCTAAATTAATCAATTCATTTTTTCTAAAAGTTAACTTTAACAAACATGGTGATTTTATATTTAAAATTGTATTTTTGTTACACATCGGATATTCTAAATGTTCTATCTAGTAATTGTTCTTGTGAAGGATCTCTCGTACTTTTATCCTTCATAAATTTTCCTAATTCCTTTAAATTTCCTAATTTTCTTTCACTTAAATTGCTATCTAAATTAAAAGGCAAATTATTTACATTTGCAATATACTTTGCTGTTGCTTTAGCTCTAGTATAACTACTGGACCATATAATATCTAAATTTTTTAATTCAGCATTTTTGCTTAATTTTTTGCTTGTTCTTCTCCTTCTACTGACAATATTTCTTTTCCCTACTCTACACTCTTTAAGCTTTCTATCATATTTATCTTTTTTAGCACAAAATGTATTATAAAATTTACTATAATAGAAAATGCTATTGTTATTATTGCTGAATATATATAGCTCAAGATTGTTATATTCTGCATAAATCTTAGTGAATCTATTTCTATACTTAATATTATTCCTGTTGTTAAAAAAGTTCCGAATACTAATCCAATTATAACTCCTAATATTGTAAATATTATATTTTCCTTATTGATATAATTATCTACTTCTCTGTCATAAAATCCTAGTACCTTTAATGTAGCAATTTCTCTTTGTCTTTCTGCTATGTTTATATTCGCTAAACTATATAATACTACAAATGCTAATAATGCTGATGCTACTATCAATATTACCACTACATAATTCATGGTATTTAGCATATCACTTACTGTTTTCATCAATGTGTCTATAATGGTTACTGAAGCTACCCCATCAAATTTTAAAATATCTCTTGATATATCGTTTTGTCTTTCTATGCTTATATCTTTTGTATTAATATATATCATATTGGTTTTATATTGTTTTACATTTTCTTGATAAAAATCTTTTGTCATATATATATAATGCCCAACATGATTTTTGGTAATGTTCTCTACCTTAAACTCGTATCTTACATCATCTCCATCTATAAATGTTACATAGTCCCCATATGTAACTCCTAACATATCTGCGGCTTTATCTGTTATAACAATTCCATTGCTATTTAATTTGATCTTTTCGCCAGTTTGATAATTAATTAAGTTATATGCATTTTCATAATTATCTAGTGATTCTGAAATAAACACATTTGTATTACAATTTATATTATTTTTTTCTAATTTACCTGCAGAAGCGCAAATTTTTGTGTATTCTTCAATATCTTCATTATCATTCAAATACTTTTCTATATTTTCTAATTCATTTGTATTTGTAAGTGTAATTGCAGAATCATACTTAAATATTCCTTTAAATTGTGCATTTGGAATATCTACTACTGAATCTTTTATTCCAAATCCGGTAAGCATAAGCCCTGTACAACCTGCGATTCCTATAATAGTCATAATTGCTCTTTTTTTGTATCTAAATATATTTCTGGCAGTTACTTTCTGAGAAAAATTAAATCTTTTCCATATAAATGTCATCTTTTCTAATAATATTCTTTTTCCCTTTTTAGGTGGCTTTGGTCTCATTAATACTGATGGCATTTCCTTTAGCTCTTTTTTAGCAACTATTATTGTTGCCCCACCTATACATAAAAATGCAATTATAATTCCCAATAATCCTATTTCTACTCTATAGGTGCAATAGAATTTTGGTATATTATATATCATACTATATAGTTTCCACACAATGTTTGGCAATAAATATAGTCCTACAGTCATTCCCAAAATTCCACCAATCACACAAGCCAAAACAGAATATAATATATATTTAAATATTATTTGTGTATTAGTATAACCTAGAGCCTTTAATGTTCCTATCTCTATTCTTTCCTCTTCTATCATTCTTGTCATAGTTGTTAAACTTATTAAAACTGATACTAAATAAAATATAACAGGAAACATTTTAGATATATTTGACATGGTTTTTATAGCATCAAAAATATTTGTATATCCTGTATTATCTGTTCTATCCTGAATATACCATTTGCATTTTTCTATTTTTTTTATATCTTCTCTTGCACTATTTAATTTTTGTTGTGCTTCTGCCAATTTTTCTTCCGCTTCTATTTTACTATTTTCATATTCCTTTTTATTTTCCTCTAACTTTGCCTTTCCTTCTTCTATTTTCACATTACCAGAAGCTATTTTATCTTTTGCTTTTTTAAACTCATAAACAGATTTAATCTTAGCATTTTTTATTTCTTCTTTTTTGCTATTTAACTCTTTTTCACCTTTCTCAATCTCGCTTTCCCATGCTTTTAATTGTGCTTCGCCTTTTTGGATTTCACTTTCTATACTGTTTTTTTGTTTTCTAAGTTCATTCAATGTACCTTGTGTAGTTAATATTTGTGATTGTATTTCAGAAGTGTCAATTCCCTGCTTTTCTAATTCTGCTTGCTGTGCTTGTAAAGTACTTAATATGTTTTCTAATGTTTCTATTTGGCTATCTATTTGTCCAATTATTAATTTGGTTTCTTGTTTTTTTGTTTCAAATGTTTCCTTTGAAGATTTTAAATTGTCTCTTTGGGTAGATAATTTATTTTCTCCTTCTTGAATTTGTTTTTCTGCTTTTTCAAATTCTGCGTTTGCATTTTCTTCCTCTGTTCTAATCCTTTTCTCTGCATTTTGCAATTCTATTTTTGATGAGTTTATTTTATCTTCCGCTTCTTTAATTTTATTTTCTGCATCTGTGAGCTTACTATTAACCTCTTCCTTTTTATCGTCAAATTCTTTTTGAGCTTTTTCCACTTTGTCTGTAGCTTCATTTACCAAATTAGTATATCTTTTTTCTTCTCTTTCTTGTTTTATTTCTTCTAATTTATCTATTACTGGATTTACCAATTCTAAATATTCTGTACTATTAGTTACAGTCTCTTTTGCATTTTTAACAGTTACATATGCCCCAGTGTAATAATCTAAATCAATTGCACTATCTTTTGTAAAAATATAAAATGACACTGTTCCATTGCCTATAGATGTATTGCCTCTCTCTGTTGATATGTATATAGGTGTTTCTATTATTCCCACAATTTCAAATTCCTTGATTTTAAAAGTTGGATTATCATCAGCACTTGTGTCTGTATTTTCCAAAACTATCTTTTTCCCTATATAGTTTTCTGCCCCTTTTCCTGTTCTTATAATTGCTGAATCCAATAAACACTCATTCTCATTTTCTATGTTTCTTCCCGCTATTATTGCTGGTGTATTTATTTTTTCGTTGTATTCTATAACTTTGCAAATACTCTCTTTTCCATCTATTTTAGTTAATGAATCTTTTGTCTGCACTCCATAAACATTTTCTATTCCATCTATTTCTCCAATTTTTTCTATATCCTCATCGGTAAATCCTAATGTTGATAAAATACTTATGTCATATAAATTATTATTATCAGCATAATTATCTAAGCTGTCTAACATATCAGGACTAGATGCTACCAATCCTGCAAAAAAACCAACACCAAGAAAAGCCATAATTAATATGGATATAAACCTTCTTCTTGTTTTTTTAATTGTTTTTAAACTATTTTTTAATAATGACTTTTTCAATTTTTTCACTTACCTTACCATTCTATATTATCAATTGAGATAGGATTCTCATTTATTTCAACTTTTTCTGCTGTTCCATTTTTAAAATGTATAACCTTGTCTGCCATTGGCGTTATAGCCGTATTATGCGTTATTATTATTACTGTCATTTTTTCTTTTCTGCACGTATCTTGTAATAACTTTAATATTTGTTTTCCTGTTTTATAATCTAATGCTCCTGTTGGTTCATCACATAATAATAACTTTGGATTCTTCGCTATCGCTCTTGCTATTGCAACTCTTTGTTGCTCGCCACCTGATAGTTGAGAAGGAAAGTTATTTTTTCTGTCTTGTAATCCTACCTCTTCTAAAATATCATCAACATTTAGGGCATCTGAACACAGTTGTGTTGCAAGCTCTACATTCTCTTTTGCAGTCAAATTTTGAATTAAATTATAAAATTGAAATACAAAGCCAATGTCGTTTCTTCTGTATTCAATTAATTCCTTATCATTTAATTTTGTTATTTCTTTATTATTTACCCATACCCTACCAGAAGATGCTTTGTCCATTCCTCCTAAAATATTTAGTGCACTCGTTTTACCAGCTCCACTTGGTCCAACTATTACCACTAGTTCGCCTTTATCTATACTAAAATTAGTATTATCCAATGCTTTTATTTTTACTTCTCCCATTTTGTATTCTTTAACAATATTTTTAAATTCTATATATGACACAATATTCCCTTCCTTTTTCCTTTTGTTTGTATTATATTATATCATATATGTGAAATTTTTTTGAATTTTTAGTGTAATTTTAAAAATTTTTTAATATTGACTTATATTGATTAATAATATATAATGGTTTTTGAAACCAGATTAAATGGTTATTAAAAAGTAGGAGGTTTTAATGATTAAAAAAAATATTCAATGTTTTTCAACAATAAAAGAACTTTTATATCATTCTGCAACTGTCTTTGCCAATAACATTGCTTTTACTGAAAAAGTTAAGCAGAATAATGAGACTGTCTACATTGATCATACTTATACCAATTTGTTAGACGATATTAATGCATTTGGGACATCTCTATATGAATTAGGATTACAAGGTAAGCGAGTTGCAGTAATAGGTCATAATTGTTATCAATGGTCTATTGCTCATTTAAGTAATATGTTAGGTGGAATTGTATCCGTACCTTTAGACAAAGGATTGCAAATAGGAGAACTAGAAAATTCTTTAATAAGAAGTGAAGCTTCTGCTATTGTTTTTGATGCTAAACTTAAAGATGTTATTGAGGAAATTAAAAGAAATGGAAAAACAAATATTGAACATTTTATTTGTTTTACTGATGTTGCTAATTTAATAGATAATGGAAAAAAGAAAATTGAAGAAGGAAACACTAAATATATGAATTGTAAAATAGACCCAGATGTTATGAGTATTTTATTATTTACTTCTGGAACTACTTCAAAATCAAAAGCTGTTATGCTAAATCAACGCGGAATTGCTACTAATATATATGATATGCTTTTAGTAGAATCTTTTTACGAAAATGATGTTAATATAGCTTTCTTGCCATTTCATCATATATTTGGTTCTACCGGTATGTTAGTCATGTTGGCATCTGGATTAAAAACAGTATTTCCAGATGGTCTAAGGTATATAAAGCAGAATTTATTAGAATATAAAGTTTCTGTTTTTGTAGGAGTTCCTATACTAATAGATAAAATGTATTCTACTATAGTAAATGAAATAGAAAAGCAAGGCAAAACAAAACTTATAAGTTTTGCAATAGGTTTAAGTAATATATTGCTTAAATTTCATATAGATATTAGAAGAAAAGTCTTTAAGGAATTAATTAATGCTTTGGGTGGAAGTATGAGACTTATAATTTCTGGTGGTGCTCCATTAGACTTAAAGGTTTCTAAATGGTTTAATCAGATAGGAATTCACTTGGTACAAGGATATGGATTAACAGAGACTTCCCCTGTTATATCTGCTGAAAATGATATTAATATCAAATATGGCTCTGTTGGAATTCCTATGGAGCATACAAATGTTAAAATTGAGAATCCAGATTCAAGTGGAATTGGAGAAATAGTAGTAAAAGGTCCAAATGTAATGCTTGGATACTATAAAGATATTGAGCAAACTAAATCTGTTATTAAAGATGGTTGGTTTTATACTGGCGATTTAGGATATCTAGATAAAGATGGATTTTTGTTTATTACTGGAAGGAAAAAAGATTTAATTGTTTTAAAAAACGGCAAAAAAGTTTTTCCAGAAGAAATTGAGATTTTGGTAAATAGATTGGACGAAGTTGAGGAATCTTTTGTGTATGGCTTGCCAGATAAAGATGATAAAAACAATGTTAAAATTGCTGTTAAGATAGTGTACAATAAAGAAGCGGTAAAAAGAAAGCATTCGGAAATGTCTGAAAAAGAATTAGAGGAATATTTGTGGTCTAAAATTAAAGATATAAACAAAACATTGCCTATGTATAAATATATAAAACACATAACAATAACTGATGAACCATTAATAAAAACCACAACTAACAAGATAAAAAGAAAAGAAGAACTAGATAAAATTTTAGAAAAGGAGGTAACCTGTGGATAGAATTAAATTATCTGACAGAATTTTGCCTACATATAGCAAAGGTGAAGAAATATTTAATATGGTGTCTCATATAGTTGGTGGCGCTTTAGGCGTTGTTGCACTTGTATTATGTGTTATTTTCTCTGCTTTACATCATAATGTTTATGGAGTTGTAGCAAGTTCTATTTATGGCACCTCCCTAATCCTATTATATACAATGTCTAGCATTTATCATGGCTTAAACCCTGATACCAAAACCAGAACAAAAAAGATTTTTCAAATATTTGACCATTGTTCAATTTTTATTTTAATAGCCGGAAGTTATACTCCTTTTTCTTTATGTACTTTAAGAGAATATAATTCTGCTACAGGTTGGACAATTTTTGGAGTTGTTTGGGGATTGGCTATATTAGGAATAGTATTTAATTCTATAGATTTAAAAAAATATAAAGTTTTTTCTATGATATGCTATATTTTAATGGGATGGTGTATTATGATACGAATACGCCTATTGCCTCAATTACTAACTTTTAATGGATTTATGTTATTACTAATTGGTGGAATTGTTTATACAATAGGAGCTGTTCTTTATATCGTAGGCAAAAAGCATAAATGGAGACATTCTATATTTCATATTGCTTGTGTCATTGCAAGCTTATTACACTTTTTCTGTATATTTTTCTATGTAATTTAATTTACTAATAAAAGGGCGAATCGCCCTTTTATTATTTCATTCTTTCAAATAAAGGATTAATATCTTCAAGTTTTAAGTTTAGAGTAACTTCTATATAATTCCAAGTTGCTTTATCTATATGCAAATATTCGCGTATTTTCATAGCAGTCTCTGGCATAAATGGTTCTATAAAATTTGATATATTAGCTATTATATTACTACATGTATATATTGTATCATTAAAACCACTTATATCTTCTTTTGCTTGAATCCATGGTTTTCTCTCATCATAGTATTTATTAGCCTCATCTAAGAAACCAATTATTAGTAATACTGCTTCTCTAAACTCTAATTTTTCCACTTGCTCCGAAATATTTGTATACATTTTTTCAATTTTATCTTTAAAAGTAGTATCCATATTTCCTTCTGGTATAGTCTCAATACCTTTATATTTTAATGTTCTATTTACAAAATTCCCAAGTTTATTAGTAATCTCATTATGTGTTGCCTTATAATCTTCTATTGTAAAGTTTGTGTCTTTTCTTTCTGGTCCATTTTTTATTAGATGTAATCTCAATGTGTCTACATTAAGTTCTTCTATTGCATCCAGTATTGTCATTCCTATACCTTTACTTTTTGAAAACTTTTGATCATTAAAATTTAAATACTCTGTTGAAACTATCATATCTGGCAATTTGTAATTGTCCTCTAATGCCAATAGTAGTCCCGGAAATATTAGGCTATGGAAAGTTATATTATCTTTTCCATGCACCATATACATTTTATTATTATCAGATTCTTTCCACCATTGTCTCCAATCCAAATTGTTTTCTTCACAGTATTTCATAGTTGCCGTAACATAGCCTAAAACTGCTTCAATCCATACATACATTCTTTTATTTTCATAACCCTCAACTGGGATTTCTACTCCCCAGTTTAAGTCTCTTGTTACAGCTCTGTCTCTTAAACCTTGCTTTAAATATTTATCTGTTTCGTTTTGAGCATTTTTTCGCCAATTATTTTTGTGCAATGATACATATTCTTCTATTTGAGGTTGTAATTTAGATAATGCAATATATAAATTCTTGTTATCTTTAACTATTGTTTTATTGCCACATTCTACACATATTGAACCAGCTAATTCTTCTTTTGTTGGCACGTGGCCACAATCACATTGATCACCTTTTGTCTCATTTCCGCATACTGGGCAAATTAGTTTAAGTTCTCTATCTGCTAAGAATTTATTACATTTTTCGCAATAGTTATCTTTGTCTATTTTCTCATATATATATCCATTGTCATACATTTTCTTAAATAACTCTTTTACTTTTGATTTATGATAATCATCATTTGTCTTTGTATATAAATTATAAGAAAAGTTCATCGCTTCAAATACTTTGCAAAATTCTTGATGAAAACCTTCCGCTATTTTGCAAGGTGTGGTGTTTTCTTTTTTTGCTCTTTCAGTTATTGGTGTTCCATGACAATCTGAACCTGAAACATATATTACGTCATCACCTATTTGTCTATGATATCTTGCTAAAATATCTCCAGAAATCAAGCCTGCTAAGTGACCTAAATGCAATGAATTATTAGCATATGGCCATGCTCCTCCAATTAATATCTTTTTACTCATAGTATAATGCCCCCTTTATTTTTATTGTTTAAGCTCACACGGTTTCATTTTGTTCTACATTATTGTTTTCTACTTCGTTTACAACATTATTTTCATCTATTCCATTTTCTGTCTCGTTTTCATTTGTCTCATTTTCTATTTCATTTGCTATATTGTTATTTTCATTTTCCGTTGTATTTGTAGGTTCTGATGGCTTTTCTGGTTTTTCTGGTTCTGATGGTTTCTCCGGTTCTGATGGTTTCTCTGGCTCTGCAGGCTTAACAGGTTCTGGTTCTGGTTTAGTTTTATTCCATGGATTATTGGGGTCTGGGTCTGTTGGATCCCATCCTTTAAACTCTGCATCTGAAGATATTTTAGGAGTAGCTGGTTTTCCTAATGGTCCAGGATTTGAGCTTCTGTAAAATGTTACAGGTGTTCCAGCTTGGCAATTATAAAATACCCAATAAGCATCTGCCACTGTAAGTCTTATACATCCCATAGAAGCAGCCGTTCCAAGCTTATTATATTCCCAATACTCTAAGCTAGATTTATCATATTTTCTCAAATATGGAACAGAATGAAGTAATATGTTTCCTTCCACCTGAGTTGTATATTGTCCATATACATCTCCAAATAAACCTTTCCATTCCCATCCACCATATTTCTTTAAATAGTATGTACCACTTTGAGGAGTTGCATACCCTGTAGAGCATGCCATTGCTTTTATACACTTTGTATATTTTCCATTAGAATCTTTTTCATAAACATTAATTACATTTGCTTGGCAATTAATTTCTAATTTGTATCTTGTACCATTTTCTGTATCATTTTTTTTAACTTCTGGTTTGTTCTCTTCTTTTTTCTCTTCACTTGGTGTTTCTTTTATTGTATTTTCCTCTGTTGGCTGTTCTTCTTTAACATCATTTTCTGGATTTGTACTTGTTTGTATTGTTTTATTAACATCTAACCCTTGTTTGGCATTTTTAATTGTTTTTGTATCTTTTAAAATAAAGAATGCTTCTATCCCTAATAAAATTACCAATATTGATATTATTGCAATTAAAATAATTTTTATTTTTTTATTTTCTTCTATTTCTTTCATTCGTTTTCTCCTAAGATTCTGATTATTTCTTCATATATTTCTTCATGAATGTCTTCTATACTTCTTATTTCATCATTTCTTACACATTTTACAGTATACCAGTTGTATTTTTTTGCAACATCTATTGCAGCATTATAACTATCAATAATATGGTTTTTATCTCTTTCGTGTATATCTTTTTGGGTATCATGCGTAAATTTATTTTCTCTGTTTGCAATTAGTTCCAATGCTTTTTCTGGAGGCATCTTAAGGAAAAATACCTCTGTTGGGACTGGCAGTCCATATAAATTAAATTCAAAATCCCATAACCATTCTAAAAATTTTTCTCTTTCTTTCTCATTTGCTATTTTCCCTGCCTGATGAACCATATTAGCTGTTGTATATCTATCTGCAAGGATTATACCCCCATTTTTATAATATTCTTCATAATCTTTTTTATATGTTGCATATCTATCTGCTGCAAAAAATGTAGAAGCTATATATGGACTTACATCCTTTGCATTTTCTCCAAATTCTCCTGCTAAATACATTTTTACAAGTGAAGATGAAGGACTATCATAGTTTGGAAAGCTTACTAATTTATAGTCTATTCCATCTTTTTCAAATCTTTCTTTTAATTTCTCTAATTGTGTTTGTTTTCCACTTCCATCTGTACCATCTATTACAAATAATTTTCCCATTTGTTTTTACATCCTTTTCTTTAATTTTATATTACGTTTTACTCCAAAACCAATCTAAGTCTTTATCCTTTTTATTATCTTTTGGTTTTTTCGTTTTAAATTCTTCAAATTTTTTGTCTAAATACAAATACGATATGAATGATAAATATATAAAAAACATATCTCCAATAATAGAATACATTAATGCTTTTTTAATTTCATCTACTGTATCTGGTTTTAGTAAAATATAATCTGCCGAATGAAATATAAGAATCATTAAAGATGTAAAAAGCATTAATGCTATTACTATGCTTTTTCTTCTCTTGTAGGATATATACATTAATACAGTATATATAATTAATGCAAACACAATAATTAGTGGCTTTGTAAAATCAATTATTGGCATTTTACATTTACTCCTTAGTTTATTTTAATTTTTTTTCAATCAATTGTGCAAGGTTTTCTGCTTTTTCTTTTAAATATGCTTCGTCTTCTCCCTCTAACATTACTCTTATTAGTGGTTCTGTTCCAGAAGGTCTAATTAATACTCTTCCATTTCCAGAAAATTCCTCTTCTAATTTTCTAATTTCTGTTTGAATCTCATCATCTGTTTCATAGTCTTTTTTCTTTTTAGAATCAATCTTAGCATTTACTAATACTTGAGGATACATTTTAATAATTTTACACAATTCTGATGCTGATTTATTACTTTCTAACATTACTCTAATTAGCATTAATGATGTTAATATTCCATCTCCTGTTGGGTTATAATCTAATAAAATAACGTGTCCTGACTGTTCTCCACCTATATTATATCCATTTTTCAACATTTCTTCTAGAACATATCTGTCCCCAACTTTTGTTTGTTTTATTGTTATTCCATTTTCTTCGGCATATTTTTTTAAGCCCAAGTTACTCATAACAGTTGCTACTATTGCATTATTAGCAAGCTTTCCTTTTTCTTTTAGATACTTAGAAATAATAGCTATTAGTCTGTCGCCATCTATTTCTTCTCCATTTTCATCAACTGCTAAGCATCTGTCTCCATCTCCGTCATAAGCAATTCCTAAGTTACATTTATTTTCTACAACATATTTTTTTAGTACATCTAAATGTGTAGAGCCACAATTATCATTTATATTTATTCCATTTGGTGTATTATTTAATATATAGTGTTTTATTCCTAGAGCGGCAAATACTTTTTCTGCAACAACAGATGTAGCACCATTTGCAGTATCTATGGCAACTACAAAATTTTCTTTTTCATAATTTTCAAAGTCTTCTTCAAAATTTTTCCTAAAGAAATATACATATTCATCTAATAAATCTGTTCTTATTTCTGAAACGCCTATTTTATCATTTACAGCTGTAAAGTCTGTTAATTTATCTGAGTCCATTATTTCTTCTATTTCTTCTTCAATTGTATCTGGAATTTTCATTCCTTTATTACTAAAGTATTTAACACCATTAAATTCATATGTATTATGAGATGCAGAAATCACAACACTTGCATCTGCTTTAAGTTTTTTAGTCAAATATGCCACTCCTGGGGTTGGCATAACACCTAATATTTTTACATTAGCTCCATAGCTTAAGAAGCCTGCAACCATTGCACTTTCTATAAGAGTACCAGATATTCTTGTATCTCTACCTATTAATATTGTTGGTGTATGGTCTGTATGTTTAGATAAAACATATGCACCAGCTTTTGCAACTTTATAAACTAATTCTGGAGAGAGTTCAGTATTAGCGATTCTTCTTATTCCATCTGTTCCAAAATATTTTCTCATTTTTCAATCACATTTCCTTTCTTTTATTTATACTACATATTATTCTGCAAATTTTACTTTGTCAATTACTTTTGGTGTAAATACTTTTAAATAATATGGATTTATATCACTTAGTATATCTCTAATTAGAACTACATTTCCATCTTTATTTGTAATTTTAAGATTTGGAAATGTTTTTAACATTTCCTTATTTGAAAAAATTTTATCAACTAGTGATTTCATTGGCATATTTTTATATTGTTCAATATATTTATCTATATATTTTTCTTCTATATTTAGCTGTACTTTATTTTCGCTTACAAGTCTTACAAAAAATACCTTTAGCCCAATTCCTGTAATTACCATATCTATCATCAAAAATATCATAATAATTATAACAGCTTTTTTCAATTGTTTGTATGAAAATTTTTCTAAAAATTTGTCCACTTTTGGATTAAAATGTGTGATTAGATAAATTGCCAAAATTCCCCAGAACATAGAAAATGCTACACAAATTCTACCATTAATATTAAAAGCCATATCCGAGTAATCCCACCATACCACATGGAATATGGCTTCTCCTATTAAACTAACCACATATTCTATAATTGAGCCAACTAAAAAGCCTCCAAAAAATAATGTGTAATTATTCTTTTTAAATTTCTGTAGAGCCAAAATCATTATAACAGCTCCCAAACCATAAATTGAACAAAATGGTCCAATAATAAAGCTTTTTCGGCTTTCTAACACGCCTTTAGTTAATATTCCAAATATTGTTTCTATTATAAAACCAATAATACTATAAATTATAAAATATGCAAGTAAAGTTGTTATTGTAAATCCTTGTATTTTTAATGGTTCTTTTTTTGATTCGTTTATTTTTTCTCTCATTAGTGCTCCTTTAAACTACATCTTTTCTGGCATCTGTATTCCTAGTAAATTTGCGCCTCTTTTCAATATAATTCCTGTTGCATAAGTTAAATATAATCTTGCATCTTGTGTTTGTTGTTCTTCACCTATTATTTTGTTTTCATTATAGAAGCTACTAAATGCTTGTGCAAGGCTTATTAGATACCTTGCTAATATATATGGTTCATATTTTTCAGCAGCTTGCATAATTATATCTCCAAAATTATAGATTAATTTTATAATTTCTAAAGATTTTTCGTCTTGTAGCTTCTCAAAATTAACATTTTCTATTTTTGGAATGTATCCTGCTTTTTCTAAAACACTTTTAGTTCTTACATATATATATTGAACATAAGGTCCTGTTTCTCCATTAAAATTAAGCATTGTATCCCAGTCAAATAATTCATCTTTTATTCTGCTATTATATAAATCATTGAATATAACTGCTCCTATTCCTATTTTTTTTGCAATTTCTTTCTTATTCTCTAACTCAGGATTTTTAGCATCAATTATTGTTTCTACTCTTGAGGTCGCTTCATTTAATAAGTCTTCTAATTTTATTACATTTCCATCTCTTGTTGATAATTTTCCATTTTTTGATTGAATCATTCCAAATGGAACATGTACTAGTCCATTAATGTATTTTTCATCTAAGCCTAATAACTTAGCCACCTCAAATACCTGTTTAAAATGTAATATTTGCTCATATGAAGTAACATATATATTTTTATCATAATTATATTCTCTTGCTCTATACATTATAGCTGCTAAGTCACGCGTTGCATATGTTGTAGAGCCATTCGTTTTGCCTATTATACAAGGTGCCATATTTTTATCAGATAAGTCTATTATCCTTGCCCCTTCGGATTCAACAAGTTTTCCGGTACTTTCTAAAATATGTACTACTTCATCCATTTTATCTGCATAAAAAGCTTCGCCATTTAAAGAATCAAAATGTATGTCAAGCATATCATAGACTTTTTGAAACTCTTTTATACTTAGATCTCTAAATTTCTTCCATAGATTTGTACAATATTCATCTCCATCTTCCAATTTTTTAAAATTATTTCTGCAATCATTTAATACTGTTTCGTCCTCTTTGCAAAGCGCATTTATTCTTATATAAATTTTAGTTAATTCATCAATTGGATTTTCATCTATATTGTACTCTTCTCCCCATCTTTTGTAACCTTCTATTAATTTTCCAAATTGTGTACCCCAGTCTCCTAAATGATTTACACCTATGCAGTTATAACCCAAGAATTTATACAGTTTATATATACTATTTCCTATTACAGTAGTACGTAAATGTCCTATATGAAAAGGCTTTGCTATATTAGGCGACGAATAGTCTATTACTATATTTTTTCCTTCTCCTACTTTACTTGAGCCATAATTCTCTTTTAGTTTTTCTACCTCTGTTAAAACTTCAGAAATAAGCATCTGAGCATTTACATAAAAGTTTAAATATCCTCCCGCTATTTCTATTTTAACTATTTCATTATTTTCAAATGTTAATTTATCTTTTAATTCATTAGCAATAACTGGTGGAGCTTTTTTTAAATCCTTTGCCAACTTAAAGCAAGGAAATGCATAATCTCCCATTTCTTTGTTTGGCGGAGTTTCTATAAATTCATATATATTTTTTGAATCCACATTAGTTATTTCTCCAATTTTTTCCGATATAATTTTCTTAAAATCTACCAAATTAATTTCCCCTTTATTATATATTAATCTCCTAAATTTATTCCTATGTGTCTTGCTGTTTTCACCAAATCGTGATCCAGATTTACTTTTCTTATATTGCTCTCTGCGGTATTGCCAGATGCTGCACCTATTTTTTTATTGTTTCCTACTACATCTTCAAGTGGAACATAATTTAATCTACCATCTTTTATTACTGTTAATACATTAAATTTACCTTCCATAGCAAGCTCCATTGCTTTTGCTCCATATTTAGTTGAAAGGACTCTATCAAAAGCAGTTGGACTACCACCTCTTTGCATGTATCCCAAAACTGTACATCTTGCTTCTAACCCTGTTAACTCTTCTAATTCTTTTGCAACCTTAAATCCTGCTCCTCCTAATTTTGTATTATCTACACCTTTTCCATTGTTTCTTGTTCCCATTATAGTAATATCGCCATTTATTGGCTTTGCTCCTTCTGCTACGACAACTATACTAAATGCCTTTCCTCTGTTTTTTCTATTAAGTATTTTTCTTGCTGCACTATTTATATCATATGGTATTTCTGGAATAAGTGCCACATCAGCACCTCCCGCTATTGCTGATTCTAATGCAATCCATCCTGCATATCTTCCCATTACTTCTAATACCATTATTCTATGATGTGTTTCTCCTGTTGTGTGCAATCTATCTATCGCTTCTGCTGCAACAGATACTGCCGTGTTGTACCCAAATGTTATTTCTGTACATGCAACATCGTTATCTATTGTTTTTGGAACTCCAATAACATTTATTCCTTTTAATGATAAATCTCTTGCCGATTTTTGTGTTCCATCTCCTCCTAAAGTAAATAGACAATCTATTTCATCCTTTTTAATGTTTTCTACACATATATCTGATAAATCCTTATATACTTTCTCTCCGTTTTCTTCTACTGGGTAATTGAAAACATTGGCATTTGTTGACGAGCCTATTATTGACCCTCCTTTAGGTAATATACCTTTTGCATTACCAGTAGCATCAGTTGCTAACTGTACAAAATTGTTTTGTAATAATCCTCTATATCCATCTATAAATCCATAACATTCTATATTATTATTTTCTGCTGTTTTTATAATTGCACGCATTACTGCATTAAAACCAGAAACATCTCCACCATTAGCAAGTATTGCTACCTTCTTTATCATATGATTTTCTTCCTTTCAAATTAAAATATTCTTATAATATTATACCAATAAATAAAAAAAATACAACCCAAAGTTGTATTTTTTTACTGTATTTATGTTATTTTATGCTCTTGGATGAGCTTTTTTGTAAACATTTCTTAATGCTGGATCTTGAAATTGCATATATACTTGTGTTGAAGATATATCTGAATGTCCAAGCATTGTTTGTATTGCTTTAAGGTCTGCACCATTTTGTAGTAAATGTGTTGCAAAAGAATGTCTTAAAACATGTGGAGTTATATCCTTTGTAATATGTGCTTGTTCTTTATAATATTTAACAATTTTCCAGAACCCTTGTCTTGTTAATCTTTTTCCATTAACATTAACAAATAAAGCTTTTTCATTTTCGTCTTTTATAAGTATTGGTCTTGCTTTTTCAACATATTCTTTTAAAGCCTTTAATGATATAGAGCCTAATGGAATATTTCTTTTTTTACCTACTGTATTACATATAACAAAACCTTGTTCTAAATCAACATTTTCTATGTTCAACGAGATTATCTCTGTAACTCTCATTCCAGTTGCATATGCAAACTCTAACATTGCCTTGTCTCTAGTACCTTTTAAGTCTACATCCTTAGGTTGCTCTAACAACAATTCTACCTCTTGTGAAGTTAATACACTTGGAATTTTCTTTTCTACTTTAGGCGATTGTATATTTTCTGTAGGATCATTTTTTATTTTTTTAGTTCTTATTAAATATTGGTAAAAAGACCTTATTGATGCTAAATTTCTAGATATTGTTGAAGCTTTTTTTCCTTCTTCTTTTAAATAGTCCATATATTCTTCTATTTCTTCATTGCTTGTTTTTGTATAATTCATATGGTTTTCTTCTATATAATCTGCATATTGCATTATATCTCTTCTATATGATTCAAGTGTGTTTTTTGATACTCTTTTGTCATTTTCTAAAAATTCTAAAAATAATTTTATTTGCTTTTCCATTATTGTTATTCTCCTTCTCTCAATTAACATAAACTTTATATATGTTATACCAAATTTCGACTAAAAAGTAAATAGTTTTTCAAAAAATTTTATATGTAATTTATTACCATCTTTAATAAATTAGGTGATATGTATGTTTCAACCACGGCTGATATAACTAGCAAAATTAATATTATTACCGAAAATAATGTATGCCTTATTATCTCAAATTTAATATTTTCTCTTCTTTTATCTTTTATTATCGACTTATATACTTTTATTCCTGTAACTGCTAATGCTAGCAATGCCGGTATAAAAATTATATTTTGCATTAATAAGCTACATGTAGCAAATATAGCTCCTTTCCCTATTCCAAATGTTGCTACAGCTGAAGATATAGTATATCCCATACAAAATCCCCTAAAAGATACTATGCCAAACACTATAGGCAACCCTATTATTGTTGAACCAGCAAACCACATTATTATTGTAAGAATTACATTATCTTTTATAGAGTTTTTTATAAGTTCCATATTGTCAATTTTATAATTAGTCTTTAGTGAATTAGAAAAATTGTTAAGATATTCCGTTATCTGCGTTATTTGTGTTTCATTTGCATTGTTTATAAATATAACTCCTAAAATTAATCCTATTAAAAATAAAATTGATACTATTGCATATTCTCTTATGTTATCATATATGTGTTTCTTTATAATGTTTGCAATTGTACTTTTTGCAGTTGTTTTTCTCATTTTATTATCATTCCTTCTTTAGATATATATTTTATACATAATATCTATTCAATAAAATGAGTTTTAGAACCTAGCTTGCTGTTAATTTTCCATAAACTCCTCCGCCACCAGATTGTATTTTTATATTACCCTCTCTTGCATCTATTATTGTGTTTGCAACCTTTTCGCCAACTACACTTTCTATATCATCTTTAGACAACTTGTGCAATATATCCATTTCTGTCCCAAAAGTATTTAATAATTTCTCTATTGTTTTTGCGCCCAACCCTGGTATGAAAGTAAGTGGAACCTGATATATATATGGTGGCCTATGTTTTGGGCTTTTAAATTCCTTTTTGTCTTTTATTAATTCTATTCTATCAAATACTCCAAAAGTAACCTTTTCGCTTGAACATTTTGGACATCTTTCCACTGGTTCTTTTGTTTCTATTACCGAACTACAATTATCGCAAAATGTTCTATGGTATTTACCTAATTTAGGATCCAAACCATAGTTACACAGTACTTTTCTTCCCTCTTCATTTTTCAAAGCTTTTACAACTTCTTTAAAACTTATATCTTGCACTTGCATTTTATTATATTCTCTAGCTATTTTAGGCAATGAATGCGCATCTGAATTTGTTATGAATGTTTTATCTTCTAATTCTGATATTGTATCTGCCAAATATGTATCTGCACTTAATCCTAATTCTATTGCAAATATCTTACTAAATTTTTCTTTAAATATATTTTGCATTCTATCCACGCAATTTCCGTAATAACTTTTAAATGGAGTAAAGCAATGTGCTGGTATTAAAATTCCATTATTTTTTTCTACTATATCTATTAGCTCATAACCAGAAATATCAGACCTTTGCGTGCTTAATGTTATATTTTTTATATGCGTGCTCATTTCTTTTGAAAAAGCCTTTATATCGTCTAAGTGCGGAAAAAAGCAAACATTATGTGCCGCTCCCTTTTTCCCATTTCTTCCAACTTCAGATGTTTCCACTTCACTGCCCAATAATATGCATACTTTATCTTTATATATTATTCCACCATCTTCTATTTCATATGCCTGTCCTGTTCTCAAGAAATTCTCTATATCTTCTATTACATATGGTGATGCACAATCTATTATTCCTACTATTTGTATTCCTTTTCTATCTGCACACTCTTTTGCTATATTAGCAAAGTTCAAACTTTTTGCTGCTGTTATCTTTATTGGTTTTCCGCTTTCACTTCTTCCTATATGTACATGTAAATCTGCAAATATTTCTCTCATTTCTTACCACATTTCCTTTTCCTTTTACAATCCTAATTCATCATAAAATCTTCCTGGCTTTCTTAAAGTGTTTTCCACAGAACTGCTTTCTTTATTTTCAGCTATTTTCATATCTGTATCTTTTGTTAAATCTGATAACGGGATCCCTTGTATTCTTCCTTGTACAATAGGATATATTCTAGATATTACCTTCATTCCTTTAACCATGTCATTATCATCTGGAATACTATTTATCTCTTTTGCTATAAAACTTAGAACACCTAAAACATCTGGAATAATTACTTCTCTATTTTCATTCATATCTTTATTGCCTCCATTCTATTTACAAAATCCTTAAATATTTCTAAATATCTATTTTCTTTATCCTTTAAATTTCTAAATTCCAATAGAACTAAGGCTTCATCACATTTAAATCCAATTCTTTCTGGTCTGTCCAGAAGCATTCCACCAAATTGATCAATTAATTCTAAAATATCTGCTTCTGGCTCTCTAGGTTCTAGCCCACTATATCTATTTACTTGTTCACATATTCTGCAAAATCTTTCGTCAAATCCAAGATTTCTTAAATACTCGGCTCCTTCTTTTGCATATGTTTTGATTTTCTCCATATCAGAAAAATTATCAACTTTTTTACAATTACACAATATGCATGCTGTTAAAATTAAATTTTTATCCAAATCAATTTCTGTGTGATCTAGAAATAACTTGGCCAACACCGTCTTAAAAATAACAGTGTTATTAAAAAAAGTATTAGCTTTTTTTCGCAAATAATATGCTATTTCAAGTTTCTTTACCCAGTCTTTTTCTTCCATTATATATGTTGCAAAAGTTTCCATTTCAATGTTTCCTTCCATAATAAATGGGAATGTCTTATGCATACAATTATGTGATTTCCCTTACGCAGATTATATGATAAAAAATATTACATTTCAATAAAAATAATGAAATGTAATATTTTTGTAATATTTTACATGGTAATTATTTTATTAGTATAGTCTAAGTTAGACCAAGAATCGCTTTCATATCCTAGAGTATATACATTGGTCGCAAATATATCAGTTTCTAGCATTTCCTTTAATGCCTTATTTTTAGATTCATCCATATATTTTTTTACTGAAGTTACTATTTGCGCTCTTTTATTATGTTTTACTATTTGTGATATCAGTTTTTTACCTTTTTCATTAAAACCTAAAATTCTTGCATATGGAGTTGTTTTTTTAGAAGTCATCATTTTTTCACTTGTTATTCCTAGTAAAGCATATATTAGAATTCTTTGTATTCTTGTCTGGGTATATCTTTTACATTTTACTATATTGACAAAGTCAACAACATTATTGCAAGAATTTGCTGCATTTTTTATAGCATTTTCTAATCCCTCTGATACATCTGCAAGTTGAGCAATATCTCCCACCTTCATTTTTCTTAAGTTATATATTATTTCTTTCTGAAATTTTGATAAATCTAATACATAGTGTCCTCTTCTTAGTTCATCTGCTAAAAGTGCATACGAAGACTTAGGCATAACTTTTTGTATTTCTTCAAACTGACCTGTTGCTATCATTTTTCTTATTGCTGTTGCGCTTGCAAAATCATCTATAATTATTTCATCATTATATAATACTTTTTCTCTTCTAATTCCTATTGGATTTAATTTGCTTTTTAACTTTTTTATTGCCTTTAAATATTCTATTGCCAATATATTGTTTGCCCCTGTTAATATATTTGCATATTGTTTAATATCATTCAAGTACATCATTACAGCATTTTCTCTAGCCTTTGGAAAGGATATTCCTTTTTTTAGCTCATGGTTTAATATATTGGTATATTCTTTTGGCTCCATATAAAAAACATTTGCTATATTGTTTAAACTAGCAATATCTTTTGCCTCTATACCAAAAGATATTGTATCAACTATTTTTAATGAGTCTAATAATTTTATAGCACCTTCTGCAAAGTTTTCTGCGCTTGAAACACTATATACAGTTGGTAATTCTATTACTAAATCTACTCCATTAGCCAATGCCATTTTTGCTTTTGTCCATTTATCTATAATAGAAGTATTACCTCTTTGTACAAAATTTCCTGACATCACACATATTACAAAATCTGCACCTGTTTCTTCTATAGATTTTTTTATATGATATAAATGGCCATTATGAAATGGATTATATTCAGCTATTGTCCCTAATACTTTTGGCATAAACTCACCTTCTTTATATTGTATTGTTTTTTATTTATTGTTATAATATCATATAATAAAAATATTTACAATTAGAAGGAGAAAATTAAATGGAAGAAGTTATTATATATACTGATGGTGCCTGTAGTGGTAATCCTGGACCAGGTGGTTGGGGAACAATTTTAATGTATAAAGATAATAAAAAAGAAATTTCTGGTGGCTTAAAAAATACTACCAACAATGTAATGGAACTAACTGCTGTAATAGAGGGATTAAAGCTTCTAAAATTTCCATGTAATGTTCATCTTTATAGTGATAGTGCTTATGTGGTAAATGCTTTTAATCAAAATTGGATTAAAAATTGGGTTAAAAATAATTGGAAAACATCTGATAAAAAAGAGGTAAAAAATAAAGAGCTTTGGCAAGAATTACTTTCTCTTACCAAAACTCATAAAGTCACATTTCACAAAGTAAAAGGTCATGCAGACAATGAATTTAATAATAGATGTGATGAATTAGCCAGAATGGCAATACATAGTTAGCTTAATTATTTACCTTCTTTTTTAGAAGGTTTTTTCCTTATTTCCTTTTGCATTTCTTCTACCTTATCCCCTATATTATCTTTTATTTCGCTTGCACTCTGGGTTATTTTTTCTTTCATGCTTTCAACTTTATCTGACATTTCTGTTTTTACTTCCTTAGCCTTTTGTGCTATTTGCCTTGCTTTTTCTTTTATCTTAGCCTGCAAATTTGGGTATGCTTCCATAAGTCTTTTGTTGAAAAAAGATTTTCCTATTAATACTTCCCTTACCTTTTTTGTAATTTCTTCTGTGTTATCCTTTATTTTACCTACATTTATGGTTTTAACAGTTTTTGTAAAACTTGATATTACATTATATGAAACAATATTATCTGTAATAAATATTGTAAAACAAATTGCAGAAATAATATTTAACATAGAATTTGAAAGCATATTTAAATATTTAAATGTTATTGGATTTAATACATACATAACCAAACATCCCAATATTCCAAATGGCACAACTGTTTCTAGACATATTCTTCCATTTATGTTATATTTTTTAGCGCTATAATCCCACCATCTTGCTTTAAATATTTTTTCCATTATGTAACTTGTAAAATACTCTAATGTTCCACATATTATTACTGCCATCAAAAATAATACTATTGGATCTTTGGTATAGTTTTTTAATAAAATTGTAATGGCTAGTCCACCAAATCCATAAATTGGACAATATGGGCCTATTAAAAAGCCTCTATTTACAAATTTTCTTTTTTCTATAGATACTAATGTTGTTTCTATTATCCAACCCAAAATTGCATAAATAAAAAACAGCATAAAGTATGTAAATACATTTCTCATTTTTTTCTCTCCTCTTCATAAACAAACAATTCATTTTTAAATTTAACATATTTTTCTTAATTTAGCAATAAAAAATCCTTCATATTCTTGTGTTGGACATATGCATAAAGTTCCATCTATTGTTGTTGGTAATTGTGGTAATGTTTCCTTACCTTCAAATTCAATTGGAACAATTTCCATTCCTTTATTCATTATTGTTTTTACTATTTCTTCATTTTCTTCTTTTAATATTGAACACGTTGAATATACCAATTCTTTGCCACCTTTTAATATTTGTACTGCTTTATTTATTAAACTTCTTTGTGTTTTTTTGCATTTTTCAACAAGCTCTAATGTAAAATACTTATTCAAATCTGTATTATTCATATTTATAGTACCACTTCCACTACATGGGCTATCTAGAAGTATTTGATCAAAAGAGAAAAATTTATCTATATTTCTTGCATCTTTTACCATAACATATGCTAGAGCTCCTTGCTTTTCTAGATTGTATTTTAGTCTCTCCGCTCGTATATTACTCATTTCGCAGGCTGTTATATTTGCATTGTTATTAGTAAGTGCTGCTATTTGTGTGGTTTTTCCTCCTGGCGCTGAAGTCATGTCTAAAATATCTGTTTTTTCTGTAGGATTTAAAATTATTGGTGGCAACATAGATGACAAACTTTGTAAATATATTTCTCCATTTTTATACATTTCTAATTTTTGTATCTCTTCTTCATTTCTATTAAGTATTATAAAAGCCTCTTTACTCCATTTTACTTTTTTATACATTATTCCATTTTCAACTAGCCTCTGTTCAATTTCTTCTGCTGTTGTTTTTATTGTATTAACTCTAAAAGTAAGTTTTCTTTCTAACTTATAGCCTTCTATTATTTGATTAGCTTGCTCTTCGTTATATTCTTTATATAATCTTTCCATAAAAAAATCGGGTAATTTGTTCATCTAATTATCATTCCTTTTTATTATTATTCTATCATCTTCTGCTTTATCTTTTATTTTATCTGCTCTATATGATTTTATTATATATTGGCTCTTCCCATCAAATTTTATTGTAACTGATTTAGTATAATCATTGTTACTTTCTTCATGTTTTTCATCTATTATTAGACTAGCATTACACTTTTTTAGTGTTTCAAATGTAGATATAAATCCAATGCCTGTACCGCCAGTTTCTTTGTGTGTTGTTACAGGTTCCAATCCTAATTTTAACAATGTTTCTATTTGAAATTCTATACCTGTATCACATATGCAAAATTCATAACAGTTATTTTTTATACCCAATATTGCTATAATACTTTTAAACTTATTTTTACTAAAATTTATTGCTATTATTGCATCTTTTAAATGATCCCCAATTAAAGTTACTAATCTATCCTTTTCTATAATATTATTAACTAATGGATATACATTTCCTTCTATTTTTAGCTTAAAATCAATATTATTTTTTATACATTCAATTTGCATATATTTAAACATTTCATCAATTTCTTCTATTCCTGTAAGCGATAGCTTTTCCACTTGTTTTATTGATTTCATTTTATTAGAATATTCTTTTGATAAACTATTTATTTTGTTCGTAATAGCTAGTTCCCTTCCAACTTCCATATTTGTATTATTTATAAAGTCATTTACTGTCATCTCTAATGCTTTTTGTCTATTATAGAATTCATGATTAATTTTGCTAATCTTAAACTTTTCCTCTGAAAGAACTTTTATTTTCTCATCCTTTTGTTTAATTTCATTTTCATAATCTGCCATTGTTTTTTCCAATAACTTTTGCTTATAATATAAAACCAATGTTTTTTGAATCATAACAAACATAATAGTACCTAAAATAATAAATGAAATCAAAATATGCCTTGTCAAATTGCCATAATAATTGCCAAATAAGGTGTATACAAATATCACAGCAATACTTATGTTTATAGTTATTATGTCTATATACTCATTATTGATTTTTTCCTTAATAAAAGCCAGCCCTTTATTAAATCTTTTAATTCTGAAAAGTACACAAATTGTTAGTCCTTGTATTACCACCATTAAAATCATCATAACTATTTTGGCATTATTTACCCTATTTAATATATTTTGTAATGGAAAAATAGCAGTCACAGAAATAACTAATGACATTATACATACCGCAAAAGCCAGTAAAATCGCTGAAGGTCTAATTTTCTCAGTACTTATTTGATTTATTATTATGGCAGATAATATAATTATTATAATCATTACTTCATTTGTTTTAAAATAACTCTTCATTAGAAGGTTTAAAGCACTTAAAAAGAAATTAATAATAAATATCAAAGCACATGTTTTTTTACTATAGTTTTTATTCATAATCCTAGCATATATATAGCTTGTATAGTTTAATAGAAAGAACATTTTTATAAGTGTATTTAATAAATCAATTTTCACTTTTCTCACCTTAATAATTAAATATGACTATATTATAAATAAAAAAAGAGAAGTAATCAATATTTTTTTACTTCTCTTGTATTTTTATAATCCTAACCAATATCTTAACCATTCCCAGAAATCCATTCATATCACCACCTATTTTTTTATTTTTTACAATAAAAAAATATCACTTATATTCATTTATATAAGTGAACAGTAGTGATTCAATTATTTGATTAAATCTGATTTTTGTCATTTAGCGATTGTTACTTTTTGTGACATTTTGTCACTTTGTAGACATACTTTCTTTCATCTACCAAGTAATATTTGAATTTTGCCACAATGCAATGCATTGTGGCGCTTTTTAGATCATCTTTTTCTTTATTTTATTGGCATAATAATATATAAATTCAGTTGGTGTTGGTACTCCTGTTTCATAATTAATTTTTGCTGTGTAATATGTGGTTAAATCTTCTATTGCAGATATTCGCCAAGCATAAAGTATTGCATTCTGCATTGCTCTGCTTATAGTACTTGTAGACCTTTTATATTTACCACCTAAATATTGTATTATTGATATTTTGCTTTCATTATTTTCTTGCATTATTGCATAATATATAGAGTCATGTAAATACTTTCTGCCTTGTAAATGAGTTCCTACTCCTATCAAATCAAGTTCTTTGTCAATTTCTTCCAATATTTCTTTATCATCATTTGATTCATTGTGTTTAGTATTTTCAGTGTAGCTTATATTATCTGTATACCCATTTAACAATAGTAATGTATCTATTACGCTTTCTTCCGAATAACCTTCCTGTTTTTTATAAAATATAAAATCAACTTTATTATCATGTAAATAATCATAAACAGAGTCTGTGCATATGTTTGTAGTTACTATTATTTTAGGCAATATTTTTAACTTAATTTTCCTTAACTCTTTTAGAAATCCAAATCCACTACCTTTTCCATTTGTTAATTCTAGATCTAATATAATACCGTCTGGCATATTATTTTTTACACAGTTTAACGCTTCTACTTCCGAGTTTGTTATTGCAATAAATTTTATCTCACTTTTTGCTCTTTCAATTTTCTTAAATATTTCACAAGTATTAACATCATCTTCCACTAATAATAATTTCATTTTATTCTCCATAAAAATAAATACCTCTTGTTTTTTCATATATTATCATATTTTTTCATTTTTTTCCACTAATATGTATTGTTTTTTGTCATTTTATAATTTGTTTATAATTTTAGAATTAATTTGATATTAATTTTGTGAGGTTTTTTATGAAAAAGCAAATTGGTTTAAGAATAAAAAATATACGTGAAAATATGAATATGTCAAAAGAAGAATTTTCTAAATTACTTGGTATCTCTGGTCAATATCTAGGAATTGTTGAACGTGGGAAAAGTTGCTTATCCATTGAAAAGTTAAAAAGACTTTGTGATTTAACCAATACCAGTGCTGATTATATTTTGTTTGGCAAAAATAATAATATAAAATCGGAAACTAGTAAAATATTAGAATCTTTTAGTAATGAAGAAATAGAACTTGGTTGTGAGACTTTAAAAAAATTAGCAGTTTTTATTAAAAGTATAAATTAACCTGAGTGGCTAAAACCGCTCAGGTTAATTTATTTCGTTTGTTAGTTTTCTTCAAATTGTGAATTATACAATTTTGCATATGCACCGTTCTTTTTTAATAATTCTTCATGCGTTCCTTGTTCTACAATATCTCCTTGATCCATTACAAGTATCAAATCTGCATTTTTTATTGTAGATAATCTATGTGCTATTATAAAGCTTGTTCTACCTTTCATTAAATTATCCATTGCTGATTGTATTTGTTGTTCTGTTCTTGTGTCTATAGAACTTGTAGCTTCGTCCAGTATCAATATTTTAGGATCTGTTAAAATAACCCTTGCTATTGTTAATAATTGCTTTTGACCTGCTGAAATATTACTTGACTCTTCATCTATTAGTGCATCATATCCTTTAGGCAATGTTTTTATAAAGTGGTGTACATGTGCAGCTTTAGCGGCCTCTATTATTTCTGTATCTGTTGCATCTTCTTTTCCATATTTGATATTATCCTTAACCGTTCCATTAAATAGCCATGTATCCTGTAAAACCATTCCAAATACCTGTCTTAGTTTTCCTCTATCAAACTTCTTTATATTTGTTCCATCAAGCAATATTGCTCCACTGTTCACATCATAAAATCTCATTAAAAGCTTAACTATTGTCGTTTTTCCTGCCCCTGTTGGACCTACAATTGCTATTTTTTGTCCAGCTTTTATATCTGCATTAAAATCATTTATTATTATTTTATCCTCATCATAGCCAAAATGAACATGTTCAAATTCCACATTGCCTTCTATATCTTTTGTACTTTTAGGATTCGCAATAGTTTTTATTTCTTCTGGTTCCTCCAAAAATTCAAACACTCTCTCCGCTGCCGCTACCATGGCTTGTAACATTCCAGAAACTTGGGCTATTTGATTTATTGGTTGAGTAAATTGCTTATTATACTGTATAAAAGACTGAATATTTCCTACTGTTATTTTGCCTTGTATAGCAAAATATCCACCTAGTATTGCTACTGCCACATATCCAACATTACTTATAAAGTTGGTTACCGGATGTATTAGTCCAGATAGAAATTGAGATTTCCAACCAGATTTATATAACTCCTCACTTGCTTCTTCAAATTTGTTTATTACTACATCTTCACTGTTGAATGCTTTTACAACAGTGTGTCCTCCATAAATTTCCTCTACCTGTCCATTTACATGTCCTAAATAATCTTGTTGAGCTTTAAAGTATTTTTGCGACTTAGATACTATTGTTTTAACTAAAAATGCTGCAATTGGTAGTATTATCAAAGACGTAATAGTCATTTGCCAGCTAATAGAAAACATCATTATTAATATTCCTATTAATGTGCAAATAGCTGTTATTATTTGCGTAACACATTGGTTCAAATTTTGAGATAATGTATCTACATCGTTTGATATTATTGATAATACTTCTCCATTTGTTTTTTTATCAAAATATTTCATAGGAAGTTTATTAATTTTTTCTATTAACTCATTGCGCATTTTATATGTTATTTTTTGTGCCACTCCTGTCATTGTAAATCCCTGCACTGCAGAGAATACCATGCTAATCAAATACAATGTTAATAATGTTAGAAGAATTTCTGCAATTTTTTGAAAATTAATTCCTTCTCCTCCTGATAATTTACTTATTAATCCATTATATATTTCTGTTGTTGCGTTTCCCAATATTTTTGGTCCTACAATTGAGAAAATTGTACCTCCAATTGCAAATATCATTACTATAACCACTGCAATTTTATATTTAGATAAGTAGTTTTTTATCAATTTATTTGTAGTCCCTTTAAAGTCTTTTGCTTTTTCTATTGTCATTGGTCCTTTTCCTGGTCCCATACCTCCCATTGGAGGCTTTTTTGTTTGATTACTCATATTATTCTAGCTCCTCCTTTGAAAGCTGTGATAATGCTATCTGTGAATATGTATCACAATTTTTCATAAGCTCTTGATGCTTTCCTATTCCTACAATTTTTCCCTCTTCTAGCACCACAATTTGGTCAGCATTTAGTATTGTGCTTACTCTTTGCGCAACTATAATTACAGTTTTGTTTTTAGTTTTTTCTGCTAATGCTGCTCTTAATTTACTATCAGTTTTTAAATCTAATGCTGAAAAACTGTCATCAAAAACAAATATTTCTGGGTCTATTGCAATCGCTCTTGCTATTGATAAACGCTGTTTTTGCCCACCAGACACGTTTGTTCCGCCTTGTGCTATCTCTGATTTATATTTTTCTGGCTTTGCTTCTATAAATTCTGTTGCCTGTGCTATTTCTGCAGCTTCTTTCATCTGTTTGTCAGACATTTTAGGATTTCCATATTTTATATTTGATTCTATTGTTCCAGAAAATAGTAAGCCTTTTTGTGGAACAAAACCTATTCTTTTTCTCAATTCATGTTGAGGTACATCTTTTATATTAACTCCGTCTATTAATAGTTCTCCACCAGTTACATCATAAAATCTTGGTATTAAATTTACAATAGTAGATTTTCCACTACCTGTACTTCCTATTATTGCCGTAGTTTTTCCCGGTTCTGCTGTAAAATTAATATCTGTTAATATTTCTGCATCTGCATCTGGATATCTAAATGAAACATTTTTAAATTCAACCAATCCTTTCTTACTGTTGTCAAATTTTTTTGTATTCTCATTATCTTTTATTCTTGGCTCTTTTTCTAAAATTTCATTTATACGATTAGCAGAAACCTGAGCACGAGGTATCATTATAGATATCATAGAAATAACTAAAAAACTTATTACAATTTGCATTGTATATTGTATAAACGCCATCATATCTCCAACTTGTATATTTCCATTTGCTACATTATGTCCTCCTACCCATATAATTAGTAAAGCCACTGAATTCATAACAAACATTAATGCTGGCATCATTAAACTCATAGCCTTATTAACAAATATATTAGTTTTCATTAATATTTTATTTGCATCTTCAAACCTTTTTTCTTCTTTCTTTTCTGTATTAAACGCTCTAATTACTGGCAAACCAGTTAGTATTTCTCTTGCAACTAAATTTAAACGGTCAACAAGCTCTTGTAGTTTCTTGAATTTTGGCATTGCTATAATAAATAATGTTAATATTATTCCTAATATACATAAAATTGCCAAACCTATTATCCAAGCCATTGAAGTATGGCTGTTATTTAATACCCTTATAAAACCGCCTATACCTACTATTGGCGCATATACTACTACTCTAAATAACATTGCAATTAAATTTTGAATTTGCTGTATATCATTTGTGCTACGTGTTATTAGTGATGCTGTAGAAAACGCCTTAAATTCCTCTATGGAAAAGCCTAAAACCTTTTTGAAAACCTTATTTCTTAGGTTTTGTCCTAACTTAGCTGCAACTCTCGATGATAAATACATTATTATTATTGCTGCAATCATACTTATTAATGCTATTCCTAACATCTGCATACCTGTAAATAGTATATAATCATTTTGTATTTTATCTAAGTCCATCCCTATTTGGGCATATTCTTGCTTTGTAGCTTGTATTGCAACTTGTTCTGTCATATTGCCAAATTTCTCGTCTATCATTTTGCTACTTTCTTCCAAAATATTATTCCTTGTTTCTTCTGGCATATTTTTAATTATTGTTAGCAAATCTGCTTGTTCTAGTATGCTTTGTTGTGCTTTAGGTGTGTTCTGTAGAATATTCTTTTTGATCTCTTTGGCTGTTTCTTCATTACTTATACTATATATTATCATTAATGGTTTTGCTATTAATGTATCAAGTTCTTCTTTCTGTTCTTTCTTTAAATTATTAAGTACATAAATATCTTGATTTTCTAATTCTGGATATTGTTTTAAATATTTTTCATACTCTTTATCCTCCATTTCTTTTTTAGAAATTAGAGTATAACAATTTAATATTTTTTCATCATCTGTTGAAAATAGTAATAAATTTTCCATTTGCTCTTTTCGTATTGCTTCTGGAGAAACATTTTGTATTCCCCCTTGTTGTATTCCAATATTAACTATTTTAGATGTATAATCTGGTAATGCTAAGTCTGTACCTGCTTGCAAACATAGCAAAATCACTATAATTATTACTGAGATTAGTGATTCTTTTAGGTTTTTTAATATTTTAAGCATTTGCTTGTTATTCCTCCTTTTTATGTTTTAAATGATTTTAATCTTTATGTGTTGCATTAATTATATTATTGTGTTTTTTGGGTAAATTCTTTGATTTTAAAATAAACTTGTGGCCATGAATACACTTTTTCTACTTCTCCTGTTTCTATATTATTATTTGTTGTGCCAACAAACATATATGATTTTATTCCTGCATCATTTATTTCTTTACAAAATTTAAAGCAATCATCTATAAATACATCTATATTGTATTCTCTAGCTATCTTTAATTTGTCAGATGAATTTATTAATAATCTATCATATTCTATTTTGTTCTTTTTAAGCCATTCTTCTGTTAACCCCTCTACGCTTTCTATTCCATCTTGCTCATACCTTGCGGTTATAATATAAATGTTGTTTCCTTCTTCTTTTAATTTTTTTATAGTTTCTGCTACATATTGTTTTGGAGTTGCCTCTCTTAAAACTCTTTCAAAGTGTTTATACCAAAATTTTTTTAATGCTTCCTCTTCCCACTTATACATATTCTCTATTTGATCATATGTAGGTATGCTTCCTAAATTTTTAATATCCCCCGTTCCCTTCATTTCCTCAATATCATATATTTGTGAATCTGCTAACATAATTTCAAATGAATTTGACATTGTATCATCTATATCTATTCCTATATTCATACTATTTTTGTTCCTTTCTTAATAAATTTATTACATCATTTTTTTATTTTTCCCACATATCATACATTATTTTAGCATATTCTAGTTTATATTACAAATATTTTTTCCTTCATTTCAAATGAATTTCTAATATTGAAGACAAAAATAGGCGATTTTAACCGCCTATTGATATTTCAAAAAAATTTTAATTTTATCTTGCCAAACCAGTTAATATCTGTTATTATATATATTGTATTTTAAATATGCCGATGTGGCGGAATTGGCAGACGCACCAGACTCAAAATCTAAATGGATTTTTTATGTGCTAAAACTTATAAATATTGAAAATACTGATGTTTAGATATTTGTTAGAGTAAGAAAAACTTCAAACATCTAACAAATATCTAACAAAATTGTAATAGCCAAAATTTAATAAAAATATGCCGTTGTGGTGGAATTGGCAGACACACAGCACTCAAAATGCTGCGGATAACATCCATGTGGGTTCGAGTCCCACCAACGGCACCATATAATTAATTGTTTGTAGAAGATGAAGATTCACTTTCTTCATTTTCTTTTTTTGTATCTGTAAATTTTAAAGCATTATATAAAACCTCTGCTGATTTCTTTTTAGAATTACTGTCTAAATGAGCATATAAATTAGCTGTAGTTGAAAAATTTGAATGTCCTAACCACTCTTGTATAGATTTCATTGGAATACCTTTAGCAAGTAACAAACTTGCACAAGAGTGTCTTAAGTCGTGAAATCTAATATGCTTTAACCCAATATTTTCTAGCAATATACTAAAATGTTGCGTAACATAGTCAGGTCTGATTATTTTGCCTTGAGTGTTAACAAATACATACTCTAGAAATTGTTTATTATAAGTGTTGCCGAAGGCCTTTTTAAAAGATTCTTGTTTTTCTTTAAATTCTAAAAGTTTTGTTGCAATATTATCAAATAAAGGTAATGTTCTATAACTAGACTTATTTTTAGTTCTATCCTTTCCTTCAATTTTTCTGTTATTTCCTTCTGTATTTGTTATTGTAACCGTATGCTTTATGGTAATTGTTTTATTTTCAAAATCAAATGAGTCCCATTGTAAGCCTAAAACTTCACTTCTTCTCAAACCATAAAAAGCAGTAATTAATATAATAAGTTCTAAAGGATCATTTTTAGATTTTTCAAATAAAGTATTCAACTCACTTTCAGTATAGAAACTGCTTATAAATTGTTCAATTTTAGGTCTTTGAATTTTATCAGCTGGGTTACTCGGTATAATATCCATTTTAAAGGCATAATCTAAACATTTTCTTATAAGTGCGTGATGATGAATTACTGTATTTGCAGAAAGATTACATTTAGTCATTAATTCATTATAAAAGTTTTGAATATGAATAACTGATAAATCAACTAATTTTATTGGATTTTTAGTAAAATATTTTTTTATATGGTTGTTTGCTATTTGTCTATATGATGTGAATGTTGAAGCTTCAACATTGCATTTAATGATTTCTAACCAATAAAAAAGATACTCTATAAAAAGAATATCACTTGAATTATTATTTGATTTTGAATTGTTTTGAGCTTTTAAATTCAGTTCTTTTTCTAAGTTAGCTCTTATTTCTTCAGCTTTTTGCATAGCTTGTTTTTTATTTCCTCGTTCTTTTAAACCAGTAGAACGCCAAGGTTGTTGTCTTTTTCCGTTTTCATCATAGTATTCTAAAACTGCTTGATATATTCCGTTTCGAACAACAAGACTACTTACAGATACTTTGATTTGTTGTAAATTTTCTGTTACCATTATAAACTCCTTTCTGATGTAACAGACTAAATTAATTTACTATTGAATTTGTTTTTTGTAGTAAATATAAAATTTAGCCTAAACAACACTTTGATTTAATAAATAAGCAATAATATTTTGTTTAGGAATTTTATATTGTCTACCAACTTTTATAGACTTAATAGTATTTTGCTTTACTAATCTATAAGCAAGAGTAATTCCTATGCCTAACATTTCTGCTAATTGATTTACATTTACTACATCTTTATAAGCAGTAAACATAGTAGAATAATTTTGTTTTAAATCTTTCATACGATAACCTCCCTTTTCAAAAATCTCAATAGCTAAATAATTTTCGCTATATGTATTGCGTATTGGATTTTGAGAGGAGTAAATCTCTTTCAATTGTTTTTCTTTTTAATAAGCATTCATACTAATTCTTTTTGGTGCATCAAAACCTGCTTTAATACCTCTTATCATAACAAATTGATTTTTAATGCTATCATAAGTATAAATGCTAGAGTTAGCTTTTTTAAAGGCATAGTTTGAAAGTGGATGAGAATTATATGAAAGTTCTAGTGCATCTTGTCTTTGTTGTGCTAATAATTGTTCGTAAGTGATATCTTTATCTTTTTTTCTAACATAATTTTTCTGATATTCGGCTTGAGCAATTTTGCGTTTTTCTGCATTACTAGATTTTCTAGAACTTTTTTCATCTTCATACTTTTCATCTTTCTTGATTATTTTAGAAATATATTGTTGAGAAGCATTAACTTTTTCAGCAATTTTTGTTTGTTTTAAATGCATATTAAAATATAAATCTAATATTTGCTCTTTCTTATCCAAAAAATTTCCTCCTTTCATTGGGTTGTATTTTTGTTTGTTGATTTTTAGACATAGTAATTCTAAGGATTTTTTTAGCCCTTTTTTTTAACAAAACTTGACTAAAGTCTATAAAAATCATATAATAGTAATAGCTTGATAATAATTAGCAATTATTAAATGTAATATGTACTATCAACTATCAATTACTATTTTACAGTAATACTTCATCAATGTCAAGTATTACATTAAAAATTTTAAAAAAATTTAGGAGAATGAAAATGAAGAAAAATAACGAAGGAAATTTTAGAACTTTTTGGTTTAAATATAGTGATTATGATAAAGTGGATTTAGATGAAAAATACTATATAACACCAAAAGAAAACTCTAAAATAACAATGTATGACCCTTTTGATGTTGCGGATAACATTCTTGTAGATATACTAACAATAGGATTAGATATAAAGAAGACAGATATGAAATCTGCTGAAGATAAAGTTATGGAATTTGTACATAATTATGGTCTATTAGGAGAATTAACATACGCACCTATAAATGGTAATCTAGTAATTCAACAAAAAGTATTTTTACCAAGCAATAATGTCGTTACTGAAAAAGAAGAAGAAATGTCTACTGAGAACTATATAAAGCTATTTCTAAAATGCGAGAAAAAACAAAAGATCAATTTAAATAAACTATCTGATGGCAGTATTGAGCTAACAGTAGAAAATGAAATAAATCCTATTTCACTTATTGATAGACCTGCAGAATATGCAGTAGTATTTTCAAAAGCTTATTCAGAAAGAATTGTTTGGATAATGCAGTATGCTAGAGATTTATATTCTGTATTTGAAGCTGTTGAGAATTATAGTAAGGCTGAAGATGCGTATACAAAACAATTATATGATAGGAGAATAAAAAAATTTAATCCATCAAAAATAGCTTGTAAAATATTAATGGGTAGTACAAAAGAAGATAAGCCAGTTATAGAATGGACCTTTAATTCTTTAAAACTAGCAATAGATACAATGTTTGCTTTAAATGAAACTGCTGAAAGAAAAACTGTTAAAATGTGTAAACATTGTGGTAAACCCTTTGCCACTGAAAACTTAAAAGCAGAATATTGTAGCCCACAATGTAGAAATCAAGCTAATGTTTATAAAAGTAGAGCGAAAAGTAATATGGAGGGAGATAACAAAGATGGATTACCAAATGGAAAATAATATGAGTTTATTTAATGTAGAAAATATACCTGACAATAATCAATATAATTTTAAATATATAGATTTGTTTGCTGGGATAGGAGGAATTAGAACGCCGTTTCAAAATTTAGGTGGAAAATGTGTGTTTTCATCTGAAATTGATAAATATGCTTCTCAAACTTATGAAGCAAATTACGGAGAAAAACCTAGTGGAGATATCACAAAAATTCCAGCAAATACAATTCCAAATTTTGATATTTTACTAGCAGGTTTTCCTTGCCAAGCTTTTTCAATAGCTGGAAAAAGAGAAGGATTTAATGATACAAGAGGAACTATGTTTTTTGAAGTTGAGAGAATATTGGAGGAAAAACAACCTAAATGCTTTCTTCTAGAAAATGTAAAAGGTTTAACAAACCACGATAAGGGAAAGACTTTTAAAACAATGTTGGATATTTTAGAAAATAAGTTAAATTATAAAGTTTACCATAAAGTTTTAAATGCTAAAAATTTTGGACTACCTCAAAATAGAGAAAGGATAATGATTGTAGGGTTTAAAAATCACAATATTGATTTTCATTTTCCAGATGATACTAATATTCCAACAAGATTAGGAAACATATTAGAAAAAAATCCTGATGATAAATATACAATATCCGATAAAATTTGGGCTAGTCATCAAATGAGAAAAGAAAGAAATAGAGAAAAAGGAAATGGATTTGGATATTGCTTATTTAATGAGGATTCTGCATACACAAGCACAATTTCTGCAAGATATTACAAAGATGGTTCGGAAATTTTAGTAGATCAATCAGCTAAAGGAAAAAATCCTAGAAAACTGACTCCTAGAGAAGCTGCAAGATTACAAGGATATCCAGATAGTTTTAAAATTGTTGTTAGCGATACACAAGCATATAAACAATTTGGAAATTCAGTTCCTGTAAATATGATTGATGCAGTTGCTAAAAAAATGTATGAAGCACTTAAAAAAGGGGGTGAAATATAATGGACATTACAGAAAAAGAATATAGGAACAATCTATTATTTTATACAATACTAAAGGATTTATTAAAATGTAGATTAGGAGAAAAACGACTAATGACTCTAGAAGAAACCATTGAGCAGAATGATAATTTACCTTGTAACAAAATGAAACAACTACTTTCAAACGGGATAGTAGGAGAAAATACAAAGGCTTATGATGACCTAATGATTTTATTAAATTTAGCCAATAATAGTAATTACAATATGTGGAAAGATTTGTTGTTGGTTTCTATAGAGCTTTTACTTACAAAAGATTTAATATTAGAAGAATCAAAATCATATGCCAGAATAAAGTATAAAGAAAAAATTGACAAGATAAAAGACAAACTAGGACTTGAGTATGATATGTCTAATTTAGAATATCCATATGGTCAAAGAGTAATCAGCTCGCTATTAGTGTATGTTTTAACTAATATTGATAGGAAAACTGAATTTGTTCTAGAAACAAGTAAAAATACTATTAAAGTTCTAAATGACAAATTAAAAACCATTGTTGAAAAATATAAAATAAATGTAAACAATATGTTTATGATTATTATTGATGAATCAATAAATCAAAGTATAAAATCTGATGCTGGACAATCATATGAAAATAGAGTATATAGCTTATTGTTAAATATAAGTGATAAAGTTGAAAACCATTCTCACGATGATATGATTTCTTCAGTTGAATATGATTTTACATTTTATATAGACAATAAAAAATATGGTGTAAGTGCAAAAAGAACTTTAAGAGAAAGATACAAACAAAACTTTGAGGATGTAGACTTTCTAACAGTAGATGCTATGTTTTTAATAACACTTGGTATTGATTTAAATGAAGATAAACTTAATAATATATTACAAAAAAATGGACAATTTGTTATTGTTGCTGATGAAGTTTATGAAGCTAAAGAATATTTAAAAAATAATCCTAGAGTCTTATCTTCTAAAAATATAACAAAAGAATCAATAAAAAATATTTTGAAATAGAAGGTTGAAATAATGAAAGTTTTAACTATAAAGCAACCCTATGCTACATTAATTGCAGAAGGGATAAAAGAATATGAATTTAGAACTTGGAAAACTAAATATCGTGGAGAGCTTCTAATACATGCAGGAAAAGGAAAAAATCTAGAATATATAGAAAAATTCAAGCATTTAAATTTAGAATATCCAGCTGGATTTATAATTGCTAAGGTTTGTTTAGAGGATTGCATTCCGGTAGATAATGAATTTAGGAAGATTCTCGAACAAAAAAATCCTGTATTATATTCACATGTTATTAATGATAAGAGTTGGAAAGGTTATGCATTTAAATTAACAAATGTTGAAAAAATTAATAATATATCAGCTCAAGGAAAATTGAGTTTTTGGAATTTTGATTATTAATATTACTTGAATTATTATTAAAAGGAGTTGTAAAATGATAAAGCTAAAAAAAGTTGAAATTAACAAATACAAAAGTTTTTTAGATAAACAAGAGATAGATATAGAAAATGGAGTTACAAGAATTGTTGGAAAGAATGAATCTGGAAAAACTGCATTATTAGAAGCATTAGCTAAATTTAATTATTTTGATTCAGAAGATACTGATTTTTACTTTAATAGTACAAATGACTATCCAAGAGGAATGTTGAAAAAACATCAACAAGAATATCCAGATGACGATTTTCAAGTTATAACTTGTACATTTGAACTATCTGAAGAATTATTAAAACAAATTTCAGATGATGTTGGTAAAGATGTTTATACAGATAAAACTATAAAAATTGCAAGGAAATATAATAATGGTATGACATATACTATATCGGCTGATACTAAAAAGTTTATTGAAAATTTTGTACAAAAATATACAATAGAAGAAACTTTAAAGGAAGAACTTATAACTTGCAAATCAGTAAAAGAGTTAGTAGAAAAAATAGAAAGCAACTCAGATTTACAAACAATGCATAATGAATTAAAAACCAAATACATAGATAATGCATTTGAAACATTTAGCGATATAGTAACAGGATATATTGCTAAAAAGTATATAAAGCCTAATTTACCACAATTTTTATATTTTGATGAATACTATGCTTTACCAGGAACAATTAATTTGAATAAGTTTGCTAATGGACAAGTTGATGAAACATTTTCAAAGGAACAACAAGATATTACAAAAGCTCTTTTTGAATTATCTAATATTGATATTGCTAAAGTTATGAATTCTGATGAATATGAAGATTTTATAGCAGAGTTAGAAGCAACATCAAATAACATAACAGATAAATTGCTGGAATATTGGACTACTAATCAAAATTTAGAAATAAAATTTGATATACAGACAAAAGAAAATACATCTACTAGAAAATTTGAAAAATTCTTGCAAATAAGAATTAGAAATACAAAGCATAGAGTAACTTTACCATTAAGAAACAGAAGTAAAGGGTTTATATGGTTCTTCTCATTCTTAGTTTGGTTCAGCAAAGTACAAGAAAAAGAGAATTTAATAATACTTTTAGATGAACCTGGTTTAAATTTACATGCGGAAGCTCAATCAGATTTGCTAAAATATATTGATAAAGAATTATTACCCAAATATCAAGTTATATATACAACACATTCACCTTTTATGATAGAATCTGATAAATTAGATGAAGTAAGAACAGTATATGACTCTAACAATTCTAAAATAGGAAGTATAATATCTAATGCTTTAGAAGAAAAGGATCAAGGAACATTATTTCCATTGCAAGCAGCATTAGGTTATAATATAGCTCAAAATTTATATATTTCAGATAAAAATCTTTTAGTTGAAGGTGTAGCAGACCTAATGTTTATAACAGTTATATCTAATATTTTAAATGCTAATAATAGAGAAGGTTTAAATGATGACATTACTATTGTTCCAGTAGGTGGATTAGATAAAGTTGCAACATTTATATCACTACTTAGAGGAAATAAATTGAATATGGTATGTTTACTTGATACTTTTACAGACCAAAAAGGTAAGAAACGCTTAGAAAATTTAGTAAATGAAAAAATAATTAAAGACAATCAAATTAAATTTTTTGACCAATATATTGATAGATTGAGTGTAGCAGATATTGAAGATATGTTTGAAATAGAAGAATATCTAAAATTATTTAATGAAGAATTTTCAAAGGATTATAAATCAATATCAAAGGAAGAAATTGATACAAAAAAAGCTATAATTCCTCAAATAAACAAAATCATTCAAAAGGATAGATTTAACCATTACAGACCTTCGAGATACTTAACTTCCCTTTGTGTAGATAAAGATTATTTTTCAGAAAGTACACTTGATAGATTTGAAAATTTATTTAAAGATATAAATAAGTTATTTAAATAGATAATGAAAGGAACAGTAACAAGCTGTTCCTTTTCCTATCTATTTCTATATTTATTTTTAGAATTAGCTTTTTCTAGTTTTTCAGCTTTTTGTCTTTCTTCTCTTAACTTTTGATGAAGCTCATATATTTTAATTTTATCTATTCTACTTTGAATATTATCACAATGCCTTATTTCTTCAGCAAGAGGTGTAATCTTTTTAGAAATTTCAGCAATTTGATTTTCAATACTTTTCTTTTCATCAACTGTTTTAGCTCTTTTATGCTTTTTCCATAGATTTTCTCTTTCACTTTTTAGAGGATTAATTTTATCATAAGCAGATTTTTTAAAATCAGCTAATTTTTGCTCGGTATTAATCTTATATTTAACCAAAAATTTAGCTTGATTTGAATATTCATCCATTTGTTTTATTTCTTTTAATAATTCTGGTGTCATTCTTGTTATATTTGATTTTGAGACATTTTCTACATTTATGCCGAATAATTTTTCATAATGAAATAGCAAGCCAAGAATAGAACTTTTATTTTGAAACGGACTTTCTTTTACGGTATTATATTTTTGAAAAGTTCTGTCAAGTAATGATTTGGGATTAGGAGTGTATGGAAAACGTGGCTGAATTTCTAATATTTTTTTATAAATATATTCTTTTGAATATTTATTTCCAAATTGTCTTTCAATTCTAGTGTTTCTTTTATAAGGCTCTCGTCTAATTGATAAAACACCATTCTTATCAGTAACAATATAATCTAAATCTTGAAGAATTTTTATAAATTCATTATAATCTTTTGCACTTTCTATTGCATAATCAATAGAATCTTTCATTAATTCTTTATATAAACTACTTGTAGCATATTTATTATATTTTTCTTCTTGTTTTAAAACACTTAATCCATAATCTTCGCAAAGTCTATCAGAAGTTTTTCGCATGGTAGCATAATCTTTTTTGGTATTGCAAAATCTTTTTCCATCTATAAAAGAAACAGAGTTTAAAACAAAATGATTATGAATATTATCAGTATTTAAATGAGTTGAAACAACTACTTGATATTTATCTCCCCATAATTCTTCAGCAAGTTTTACACCGATTTCGTGTGCTTGTTCTGGTATAACTTCTTTTTCAGCAAAAGATTGAACGCCATGGAAGCATTCTATACCACTCGTTTTAAAAAATTGTTTCTTAACATTTTTCATTTCATAAAAAGCAGTATCAGGCATACAATTTATACCTGATACATATAGTTTGTGTTCTGTTTTTTCTCCATTAATTGCATATTCGATAAGGCTGTCTAGTCTGCTCTCGAATTTCCATATTTTTGTTGTAGCCATTTGATATTCCTTTCTTTTGAGGAGTAAGATAAACTTCTTGCATACTTAAAACAAAATCCTGTATTTGATTTAATAATGGTGTAAATTTATCTTCTCTCATATAACCTTGATATCTGTTATAAGTTCTTGCCATTTGATTTAAGTTGTTTGCCATATTTCTTAATAAAGAAAGTATTTCATAAAATCTTTCATCAGGTTGCTCTTTTAATTGATAATCTAAAATTATTTTTCTAAAAAATTCTGACTTGCTTAATCCAGATTTTTTTGCTTTATCATCAAAGATCTTTTTCTCATCTTCATTTAAGAAAATATTAATTTTTATATTACGATTTCTCATAAAATTTCACCTCACTTTCTAAGAAATTTTTTATAATTTATTTTTATCTTGAAATAGGGTTTGGGACTTGTTCCATTCTTTATGGTATTTGTGGCGTGAGTACAAATACGTTGCTTGCATATTCAAGAAATCTAATGATTACTCACATTTAAAATCTCTTAATATTACTTACTGGAAGAAAAAATAAGGCACAAAATATGAAAAATTGTGCCTTAAAATTGTTGAATTATTATCTTAAAATTCCAATTTTTTTGAAGAAAAAGTAAGCCTCTTTACCACCTAAAAAGAATATTTCTTTTTCTTCTATTGATTGCATATCATAATAAATTTGTACTAATTTTGCTAATGCAGAACACTCTTTATTCGATAAATTTCTACCTTCAGTTTGACCTTCTAAAACCCAAACTAGATTTTCATTTTCATCTAAAATTTTGTGATATTTTTCTTGTAATTTTATATATTTTTCATTTTTCTTTCTTAAAATTCTTTTAACATCATCTAAGTATTCTTCAAACATATCTTCATATTCTTTATAAAATGATTTTATTTCTAACATAACAATTCCTCCTAAACATATATCAATTCTTTTAATATAATTTCTTCAGCAGAGTGCTTTATATTGTTCATTAATCCAACCCATTTTAGTTGGTCTTTTCCTTTTAATTCTTCAGTAATCTTTTCTTTTTCTGCAAATTGTTTCATTAATAATTCAAATCTTTCAGTAGCGACTTTATCAATTTCCATTAAATGTTTTTGTAATTCATTATCCATTAATAAGATAGTGTATTCAGCTTTTTTATGTTCTTTTAAATATCTTAATCTTAATTTTCCGTATTTTCCTATTTTAAAGTTTTTCATATTTTCTGGTACTACTAAATTTGGTAAATAGTAATCATCAACTTTTGTATATTCAATTTTCATATTAAATCAATTCCTTTCATTTTTATTTATAGAAACCAGAGGGAAAGAGCGAAGATAATTAGGCGTAATAATCCCAATGTTTAAAAAGGATTATTACACCTAAAAAATAAGAAACCGTCAGTCGGTCGCTTCGTTTCATAGGTAGTCTAGTAAGTAGAAGAACTACTACAATTGCTGATAATGATTTAATTATCTAATAGTGCATACTTGTCCACACTTTTTACAATTGCAAATCCGCATCCAAGCTTTGCCTCCCAAAAACTCTTTTATTATTGTGAGTCTATGGTTGTAAAATCTCACTCACGCACCTTGTATAAATAGACCGTTTATACGAATACGGGCAAACTTTATAGCATCGGCTTGCCAAACCTAGTACTTTTATAGAGGTACTGCATTTCTCTACATAATAAAAAGACTACTTACAATTAAGTAAATAGTCTAAATTAAATCAATAATAAATATCTATTACATCTAACATATCTAACAAAACATCTAACATTTTTTCAAAAAACTTGCAAAAAACATAAAAACTATGTTATAGTTAAACAAGTAAGAAAAACAAAGATGAGAGCTAGGAAATCCATAGTTTTGAGCTTTTTAAAAAGTAATATTTAATACTAAAAATAAGTAAGTATAAAATAGCTTAAAAGACTCAAAATCTGGCGGGAAACCATGTGGGTTCGAGTCCCACCATCGGTACCACTTAATTTTAATCTATATTTACTCCTTTATTTAAAAATTTATTTCCTGAATAATAAATTCCCACGTTGTATATAGCATATACTAATATTCCAACTAACATCATGCCCTTAAGTCCTTCTGAATTTACATTAACATTGTTAAATAATGACATTATTTCTGGATTTATCACACCTGCCATAAATAATATTCCTAGTGATATCGCTGACAATAAACTATATATTGCAAATCCTATTATTATAGACTTAATTATTTTCGAATTATTGCTTCTATGTCCTATTATAAGTCCTAATATTCCACTCATCATCATAAACAAACACTCAAAGAATAATGTAATAACCATTACAAGTATTAAACTAAATACTGAACTATTCAAATATATTGCTGATTGTTCTAAGGACTCTTTTAACATAACACATGTTTCCTTATTTAGGCAACTAATAGCTAGACAAATAACTACAACAACAAATGAAGTAAGCAATGTTATAATAGCTGTTAGAATTTTTGATAAGTAGATTTCACTTTTGCTTATAGGAAGTGTGTGTGTCAAGTATGCTTCATCTTTATATATATTTTTTACAAATCTTGCCCAATTTCTCATAAAGCAATTTATTAATATGTTTACTAGCATTGCAATAACAATACCACAGCATACCTTGTCAATTATCAATATTATCAAGCTTTGTTCAAAACTTTCAACAATTCTTACTATTATTGAAAAGAAAATCGCTAACATATAAAATACTAATAAAGGTTTAAAGCACCATTTCAAATCATATTTTAATAATTTACCTAACATTTAAAGCACCTCCTAAATATTTCGTCTATTGATGCACTTTCTTTTTTTCTTAGCTCATCTGCTGATGATGTTAATATAATTTCTCCCTTATCAATAAAAATGACATCATCTAATATTCTTTCAACATCACTAATTATATGAGTAGATATAATTAAGCTTGCTCCTTCGTTAAAGTTTAAAAGAATTGTATCTAAAATATAATCTCTAGTCGCTGGATCAACTCCACCTAATGGCTCATCTAATATATATAATTCTGCCTCTCTGCTCATAACTAATATTAGTTGTAATTTCTCTTGCATTCCTTTTGACATTTTATTTATTTTTAAATTTATATCTAAATCTAAATCTTTTAATAGCTTAATCGCTTTCTCTTCATTAAAATTATCATAAAATTCATTAAAAAAAGTTATTATTTGTGAAACATTCATATTTTTATCAAGATATGTTCTCTCTGGTAAATATGAAATAATTTTCTTAGAGTTTACACCTGGTTTTTCACCATTTATAAGCACCTCGCCACTTGTAGGAGTTAATAAATCATTAATCAATTTTATTAAAGTTGTTTTCCCCATTCCATTTTTCCCAAGTAAACCTATAATTTTTCCTTTTGGAATACTTAAATTTATATTGTTTAAAACTTGCTTGTCATCAAATTTTTTGCACAAATTATTACATTTAACTAATTCCATCTTTTCCTCCTTCTTGCAAGTATTTTACAGCTGAGTTATAATCTATGCCGATTTTTTTCATATTATTAAGATAATTATCAATTATTTCTTTTGCCAATTTTCTTTTTATTTTTTCAATCAATTCTTCATCTTCTGTTACATATTTTCCATTTGTTCTTTCTGTATAAATTAACTGTTCATTCTCAAGTTCAGCCAATGCTTTTTGCATTGTGTTTGGATTAACCTTCATTATAAGTGCTAGCTCTCTTACAGAAGGCATTCTTTGTCCTTTTTTGAATTTACCAGAAACTATTTCTATTCTTATTATCTCAACTAACTGAATATAAATTGGTCTTTCATTGTCAAATATGTAATTCATAATTACCTCCTTTCTGTATTGTATTACTTGCGTAATACAATAATACTATTTTAAATTTAATTTGTCAATAAAAATGAGCAAATATTTTTTATTTGCTCACTATATTCTTTTTTTCTTTACATTATATTCTATTACTTTTATTTTTCTTATTTCATAATCGAACTCATTTCTTTTAACATTATAATTAAATTCATTTTCATTAATTTTTTCCATTTCAAGTTGATTTAAATCTAATAATACCTCTGTAGATAAGTCCATCCCAATTGGTAGTGTTTTATTAAAATTTTCATAAAATATAATGTTCGAGTAAAATAATATTGGTACTCCTTCTTGAAGATTAAATTTGTGCAATGTAGTTGAGTCCTCTTTTATGTTTTCAAGTTCTTTTATGGGGCTTATATTAAATATCTCCAAACCGTTCATGTTTGCTTGCAAAAGTTTATACACAGCTATATTGTTTTGTAAAGTTATCTTGTTAAATGCCTCTTCTACTAGTTTTGTATAATTCTTTAAATTTTCTTTAAACATATCTATTTCTGTGTTTGCATTTATGTTTAACACTTTATATTTATCTTTTGGTATTTCTCTATGCTTTTGATTATTTATTGTACTGATTTGTGTTTTGTCTTTATTCATGCTTCCAAATATATTAAAGTCTTTCATATTTATGTATTCCATGTTGTCTTCATATTCTTGTTTTAGTTTTTTAAACTCTTTTATATCTTCATACTCGTTCTCAAATGCCTTAACAGAATTTATAGCTTGTTTTACAGCAAATATAGCATCTGTTTCATTTTTAGATAGTTTCCTCCTTTGGAGTTCATCTGCTTTTTTTCCTAATTCTTCCATGTCTTCAATATAATCAAAACATTTTTCAATTTTTGTTTTTGGTAACTCTTCTTGTTCTCCTTGTGTCAAAGTTGATATTTCGTCTTTATTAGTAAATTTCCAAAATTCAAAAATACTCTTTTTATGCTTTTCTATCTCATTTATATATAATTCTGCATTTTCTATTTTTTTTGTTAAGTTAGTAATTTTTAGTTCCATAGCATTTATATCTAACTTCATGTTTTTGTTTATTTCATTTTTACTATTTAATCTTGTACAAAGTCCAATTAGATCCTCCAAAGTATACTGTTCTTTTTTTTCATATATTGTTTCCGGCTCTATATTTTCCCTTTCCACTTTTGTTTTCACATCATTTATTATTTGTTTTTTTATACTCTTATTCTTAAAATAGTATTTAATTTTTCCAAGAAAAGTTTTTTTACATTCTAGGAAGGTAGATATTTGCTTTTGTCTTTCTAAATACTCAGCCGTTGCACCATCATTTACCTTTTTAAGTCTTTGTAGCCTTTCTTTTTTTGTTGTTATTTCATTTTTAACTTTTTCTATTTCTTTTATCTTTTTATTTACTTCTGTATTTATAAAAATAGGTAAATATGAATATTCTATTTTCTCATTGTTATATAAAAAATAGAGACCTGCTTGTTCATTTATTTTTAAATCAATTTTATATTGTTCTTCTGCTCCAGTTGATAAGATAAATAATGCTTTTAATAATTTTAAAAATTCAGTTGCTTCTTCTTTATTTTTTATTTTAATTTTATATGTGCTTAAAACTTTTTCATAGACATCTACTTGCCCTAAAATTTGTACTTCTAAATTTTCATCGTTATCATATACTTCATATATATTTGGCCATTGTTTAGTAAAATACCACAAATAATTTTCTATATCGTTTATCTCTGTTTTTTTTAGATATCTTTCAGAGTACTCCATATTACTAATTGGGACAAAAATTTTTCTTTGACCTTTTTCTTTATTACATTGAATTTGTTGTTTTAATATATAAAATAGTTCTGGATTGTTAGCTTCCCTCGTTGGCACTAGCATAAAGTATTTATTGCAATAATCCGAATAATATATCTGCCATATAAAATTATTTTTATATTTAACTTCAAATGGTATTTTATCTTTTAATAATTCTTGCTCTGTTTCTATCTCTTCTATATCATCTATTTTCAAATTTTTTACCATTTCTAAAAATTTAGCAAACTTTTCTATGTCTTCCTCATTTTCAGAATCTAAGTACTCTAAAATTGGGCTTGCTAATTTATATTTTTCTTGTAGTGATGTTAGCCTGTCTGTTGGAGTTATTAAAATTTGAATATCACAAATGTTTATATATTTATAAATTTTATATGTATCATCATATGACTCTAGCGGTCTATAATTAAGTGGTTTAAAACTTTTTAAAAACTCTGGTACATTTTCTAAATCTAAACCAATATATTCTAGTTTCTGTTCTATTATTTCCTTTTCGTCATTAGTAATCTCTGGCATTTTTACCTCCACTTAATCTTACATTAAATTTAATAATCATATTTATTTTATAGAATTGCATTTAACTTATTTCTTTTCTTCTATTTCCTCTTTAATCTTAGAAATAAATTCTTTTACAGGCATTTGTCCTATATCGCCTTCTTTTCTTGCACGTACTCCTACTGCATTTGCTTCTACCTCTTTTTCTCCAATTATTAGCATATATGGAATTTTTTGAAGTTGTGCTTCTCTTATTTTGTATCCTATCTTTTCTTCTCTGTCATCTAATTCAGCTCTTATTCCCTCCTTCATAAATTGTTTTACCAATTCATCTGCATATTCTTTTTGTTTATCAGAAATAGTAAGTATTTTTACTTGTACTGGTGCAAGCCATGTTGGGAATGCACCTGCATAATGTTCTATTAAGACTCCTATAAATCTTTCTATACTACCAAATACAACTCTATGTAACATAACAGGTCTATGCTTCTCTCCATCTTGTCCTATATAATTCAAGTCAAATCTTTCCGGCATCTGAAAATCTAGCTGTATAGTTCCACATTGCCAATCTCTGCCCAAGCTATCTTTTATATGAAAATCAATTTTTGGTCCGTAAAATGCTCCATCGCCTTCATTTATAACATATTCCATGTTCTCATGCTCTAATGCCTTTCTCAAAGCATTTTCTGCTGTTGTCCAATCTTCATCGCTTCCCATAGAGTCTTCTGGTCTTGTAGATAGCTCTACTGTATATGTAAATCCAAACAAGCTATATACTTGGTTTATTAAGTGCATTAAGTCAATTATTTCTGATTCAATTTGTTCTGGTAAACAGAATATATGAGCATCGTCTTGAGTAAAACATCTTACCCTAAATAGCCCGTTTAATTGGCCAGATTTTTCATGTCTATGTACAAGTCCCAATTCTCCCATCCTTATAGGTAAGTCCTTGTATGAATGCATTTTGCTTTTATATACTAACATACCTCCTGGGCAGTTCATTGGTTTTAAAGCAAAGTCTTGTTCATCTATTTTTGTTGTATACATATTGTCCTTATAATGATCCCAGTGTCCTGAACGATGCCATAATTCTTCATTTAACATTACCGGTGTTTTAACTTCTTGATATCCATTTAAAGTATGAATTTTTCTCCAATAATCTTCTAATACATTTCTAAGCACCATTCCTTTTGGTAAAAAGAATGGAAATCCTGGTCCTTCTCCTGTAATCATAAATAATTCTAACTCTTTACCCAATTTTTTATGATCTCTCTTTTTTGCTTCTTCTAACATATTCAAGTATTCTTCTAATTGGCTAGCTTTTGGATATGAAATACCATAAATCCTTTGTAGCATTTTATTTTTTTCGTTTCCTCTCCAATAAGCTCCTGAAGATGTTAACAGTTTTACAGCTTTAATATTACCTGTTTTCGCAACATGAGGACCTGCACAAAGATCTGTAAATTCGCCTTGTTTGTAGAATGATATTATTGCATCTTCTGGCAAATCGTTGATTAGTTCTACCTTATATGGCTCTCCTTTTTCCTCCATAAATTTTATTGCTTCTTTTCTTGGGAGTTCAAATCTTTCTAGTGGTAAATCTTCTTTTATTATTTTTTTCATTTCATCTTCAATTTTGATTAAATCTTCTTCTGAAAATGGTTTTTCTGTATCGAAGTCATAATAAAATCCATTATCTATTGATGGTCCTATTGCAAGTTTTATTTCTGGATATAGTCTTTTTATTGCTTGTGCCATTATGTGGGATGTTGTATGCCAATATGCTTTTTTTCCCTCTAGACTATCAAATGTTAATATTTCAAGTTTGCAATCTTCAGTCAATTTATGTCTTAAATCCTGTACTTCTCCATTTACTAATCCTGCTAATGTTACTCTTGCTAAGCCTTCACTAATTTTTTTTGCCACATCTATTATTGAACTACCTTTTTCTACTTCAATAATAGCTCCATCTTTCAATTCAATTTTTATCATTTTATTTTTCCTCCTTTTTTATGCCTATAAATTAGCATATCAAAAAACTCCTAGGCATTTAACTACGCCCAGGAGTGCTTTTATTAACACGGTTCCATCCTTGTTTTTTACTTAATTAACTTTTAACGCAAGCACACGCCTAGTTTTTGCTAGGAACAATGAGGTAGTTTTTCAAATATGTTTTTTTAGATTAGCTTTCAGCTTTCAACTAATCCTCTCTTTAAATAACCTTTATTTTACTTTGTCTCATTTATGTTTTTAATATTAAATATATAATTATTATACTTTATATTTTTAACAAATGCAAGTGTTTTCCTAATTTTCTTCATATCCCGGTTTTTTTAGTAATTTAAACATATTAGTTTTATATTTTTCTACTCCTGGTTGATTGAATGGATCTACACCTAATAAATTTCCTGACATAGCACATGCTAATTCAAAGAAATATATTAAGTAACCCATGGTTTCTTCATTTAGTTCTTCCATATTTATTAATATATTTGGTACATCTCCCTCCACATGTGCTGCTATAGTACCCTCCATAGCCTTTTTATTGACGAAATCCAATGTTTTTCCAGACAGATAATTCAATCCATCTAAATTATCTTCATCCATATTTATCTTTATTTCTGAGTTAATTTTTTCTATGTTTATTACTGTTTCAAATAAGTTTCTTCTTCCATCTTGTATATATTGTCCTAATGAATGTAAATCAGTAGTAAACTCTACTCCTGAAGGGTATATTCCTTTTTTGTCTTTTCCTTCGCTTTCCCCAAATAATTGCTTCCACCATTCTATTAAATAGTGTAACTTTGGTTCATATGTAACAAGTATTTCTATGTCTTTTTTATTTTTATATAATATATTTCTAACTACAGCATATTTGTAACACTCATTATATTTAACATTTTTGTCTGAATACTGCTCCTGCGCATTTTGAGCTCCTTTAATAAGCTTATCTATGTCTATTCCCGCTGTAGCTATTGGCAGTAGCCCTACCGCTGTAAGAACTGAATATCTTCCACCTATATTATCTGGTATTACAAATGTAGTATATTTTTCTTCTTTTGCTAATGTTTTAAGAGCACCTTTTTTGCTATCTGTAGTAACATATATTCTTTTTCTTGCTTCCTTTATTCCATATTTATTTTCTATCATTTCCCTAAAAATTCTAAATGCGATAGCAGGTTCTGTTGTTGTTCCAGATTTTGATATTACATTTATAGAAAAATCTTTATTTCCTATAATCTCTATTAAATCATTTATATAATTTGTACTTAAATTGTTTCCAACATATAATATTAATGGTGTTTTTCTATCTGATTGTAAATTATAAAAAGTGTTGTTTAACGCCTCTATAACCGCTCTTGCCCCCAAATAAGAGCCACCTATTCCTATTACAATCAATATCTCTGAATCTTTTTTTATTTTTTCCGCTGCTTTTTTTATTTTATCAAATTCTTTTTTATCATAATTATTTGGAAGTTCTAACCATCCAACAAAATCCTTTTTATTTCCGGCTCTTTTATGTAGATCTTCATGTATTCTTTTTACTTCTTCTGCATATTTTACAATTTCCTTGTCAGTTACATTTGTATTTTTTAAATCAATTTTTATATTTTTCATATTAACCTCCATTTTCTTTTGTTATATTTTTACGTATTTTATGTAGATATACTCCGTTTTTTATAATATTAATAACAACCTTTATTGAAAAAACAATTATACTATTTAAATACAGCGTTCTTAAAAAATTTTCTTTTGTTTCGAAGTAGTTGTCTTTTACAATTATTCTATTAGTTAGTGATAGACATTTTAGTATTTTTATGTCATTAAACTTAATTGTTTTATATTTTTTCTCCAATTGATCGCAAAAAAATAATTTACAAGTTATATTTTGAGATGTACACCCATGTGAACTTTGAAGCCTGCACAATCTACAGCAACCATTAATTCTTTTTGTATTGTGTTGATTCATGCACTTACCATTTTTAAATTCACAGTCTATATGCTTGATTTTGTTATATTCGTCAATCTCCGAGCACGCTTTGTCATATATATAGTTAATCCTTTTAATTCTGTTTTTTATATTTAGTGCTTCTATTACACTACTATAGTTTATATTTTTTACATTGTTTTCTAATATAAATTTTGTTCTTTTATATATTATGCTTTTATAAATCCAAATCTTTCTCTCAAATTTTTTTGTATCCACTTTATTATTTAATTTTATAATCTTTGTTTTCATACGCTTTCCTTTAATCCATTTATTTTAGTTTTTTATATTTTTTGCTCTTTTAATTATTACTGTTTTTTATCTCTCAATGATAGTTTGTCTTCTCTTGGCTATACTTCACCAAATAATACATCATCATTTAATTTTGCAAATTTGGGTGCAAGTTTTCCTAAATTATCTCTACTTGCCGTTTGTTTTATCATTATAAATTACCTCTTTTTATATTTTCCCATTATTGTATATTATGATAGTCTCTACTGGTCAATAGTTTTTTTAGTGTCCTATTATTCTTCTGATAATATTTTTTTTATTAAACTTATATATACAACTAAATATGATATTGATAATAGGAATCCACCTAAAACATCACTTGTGTAATGTACTCCAAGATAAATTCTACTTATGCCTATTAAACAGATTAATATGCTTAATAATACAATCAATGACCATTTTATATATTTATTTTTTATATATCTATAAATTAAATATATTAAATATCCATAAAAAGCCATACTTACCATTGAGTGTCCTGATGGAAAACTATATCCTGTTTCTTCAACTATTCTAAATTCAGTTGGTCTTGGTCTTCGCAATATTCTTTTTAGCAATTGATTTAATATTGTAATAATAACTATATTAGAAAAAATAGACAATCCTATTTTTTTATTTTTTATTAATAAAAGTAATGCAATTGTTGCTATTGATAAAAAAATTGCTCCTCCAAAATTAGTTATGAATTTTGCAATTGGAGTTACGAAATCAGATATTAAAAATGTTGATATAATTTTATATCCTATAATATCCCCTTGCATTATTTCTTTATTAAAAACATCTTCTGTTAATGCTAAAAATCCAACTAAACAGATAAATAATACAACCCATTTTAAATTTTTCTTGATATATTCTTTCCAATTATCTTTCAATTTTTCACCTCTTATTATTCTTTTGTTTTCTATAAATGCTTCTATGTAATTATATAATAATAGTATTAATTTTGTTTGTCCTTATACATTTTTATAATATCTTTGATGCCCATCTTTGTACCATAATTTAATATTGCATTTGAATATATTTTTATAGCAATATTAGCAATAGCAATTATTGTTGCAATTAAAATTGCAATTGACATTATCACATCTGTTGTATTTGCCAATCCCATCATTTTTCATTACACATTTTAACATAACTTTTCTTATTAGTTTAGTACTCTTTTAATTTGGGTAATTATATTAGTTACTATTTGTTACATTATATCATTCACTATATTCTTTGTATATATTTTTTAGAAAATAATAATTCAATTAAAAAAAGGAGCACAATTGCCCCTAAAAAAAGAAAAAAATACCTATTCTAATTTATTTCCCTCACAACTTGTTTGACCTATTTTTTCACAATCTTTTACATTTTGAAAACTAAGATACCAAGTCATTCCATTTTGATTTTTCTCAATTTCTCTTTTTCTCTTTTCCAATGCTTCAAATGTTTGTGGTGGAGATATTATTCCTGGCTGACAAGGTACCCAGTTAGCCGGCGTTGAAAGCTTATTACTATCTGCCACTTGTAATGCCGTTAACGCTCTTAAGATTTCTGGGATACATCTTCCAACATTCATTGGATATATTAAAATAAGTCTTACTACTCCTTTATCATCAATAATAAATACATTTCTTACAGTTTCCGTTTTACTAACTTCATTTGATATCATTCCATATTTTCTAGCAATTTCTCCACTTCTATCTGCTATAATTGGAAAAGGAACTCTAATTCCAGTTTTGCAATAAATGTCATATACCCAAGCTAAATGTGATGCATTACTATCTACGCTTAATCCTAGCAAGCACGCATTTAATTGTTCAAAATATGGATTTGCTTTTGAAAAAGCAATTATCTCTGTAGTACATACGGGGGTAAAAGCCTTCAATTTGGGGATAGTTATTTAATTATTCTTTCTATATTTCCTATACTATATAATGGTATATTAGTTAGCCATTCTTCTACTCTAAAATTAGCCATTGAAGTTCTAATATTAATTTTTGTATTATATTTTTCTACAAATGATTTTAAGCTTTTGGCTTGTAAATTTTCATTTGATTTCACTTCTATTGGTACATTGTTTTTACCAATTTGCACTATAAAATCAATTTCTGCAATTCCTTTTTCGGATGACCAATAAAACACATTTAATTCTGTACATTCTTTTAGTTGACATAAAACATATTGCTCTGTTAAGCTTCCTTTAAATTCTTCAAAAATATCATTGCCTTCTAAAATTGTTTTAGAATCTAAATCTGCCATTGCTCCTAATAATCCCACATCCAATAAATATAACTTAAATGCATTGAAATCTTGATATGCAGATAATGGAACTTTGCAGTTATTTACCCTGTTAACTTGATAAACAAGTCCACAATCTATAAGCCATGATAATGCAATTTCATATTCTCTTGCTCTAGCACCTTCTTTTACTAAACCATATATGAATTTTTTATTTTCTTTTGCAAGTTGTGTAGGAATATTATTCCATAGTTGCCTAATTCTTGGAACAACATTGTTTGGTGCATGTTTAGAAAAATCTTGTTCATAATCTTTTAATAGTGTTTTTTGTATGTTACGAACTTCTTCTAAATTTTTTTCTTCTATATACGAATTAACCACTTCTGGCATTCCACCAATATAATAATAAAGTTTTAAATAATCTTTATATTTATTATTAAATACACTAATCATATCAAATTCATTGTTTTTTAATAAATTTAATAAATGTTCTTGCCCCAATGCATCTAAAAACTCAAAAAAGCTTAAAGGCATTAAGTCCATAAAATTTACTTTACCAACGGGGAATGAAGTTCCTTGATGCATAGCCACTCCCAAAAGAGAACCAGCTGCAACAATATGGTATTCATTTGCATTTTCATAAAAATATTTTAGTGTTTTTAATGCTTTGGGAGTTTCTTGAATTTCATCAAAGATTATTAGAGTATTTTCAGGCTCAATATTTATTCCTGATTCAATCTTTAATCCTTGTATTATTCTATCCAAATCAAACTCTTCATTAAATAATATATCCATTCTTGAATTATTATCAAAATTTATGTAAGCACATTTTTCATAATATAATTTTCCAAATTCTTTCATGAGCCAAGTTTTTCCAACTTGTCTTGCACCTCTAATTATTAAAGGTTTTCTATTTTTAGATACCTTCCATTCTTTTAACGTTTCCATTCTTTCTCTATACATATACTCACTCTCCTAATGTATAATCTAATTATATTATAACACTATATTTCACAAAAATCAAACGACTTTTATAGGAAATGTGCACATTTTTCAAATGACTTTTCATATATTTAGTCACTTTTATAAATGACTTTTAGGTATTATATTACACATTATTTTGAAAAATGCTATTTATATTAACTTTTTAATGTCTGGTTTTAGTTCGAATTTCACATTTTTATCGTGATAAATCCATATTTTATCAATTAAACACTCTAAAATATATCTATT
>OBAI01000139.1_pt1 | contig 93457 bp, 70 predicted proteins | sample 1517461 | NCBI WGS metagenome assembly OBAI01 (sample SAMN04571696, study PRJEB22368) | human gut metagenome | biome: human gut; material: stool | host: Homo sapiens | place: Luxembourg | collected 2012-06-29
CGACAGCCGTCAATGAAATAAATGTGGAGCGTCCTTTGCGACACATTTATGAATTGAGTGCATGACTCGTAACGTAGGGCTGCCGTAGGCAGGACAAGTTCCGCCTGTGCCCATTCTTCTGCCTCAACGTGGGCACAGGAGATAGGATCAAGCTAGTCTGTGCCCTTCTTCCGCCTCAGCGTGAACTAAACTACTACCCGTGTCAAGGACAGTCAGCTCTTTCTATGCCCAATTTTAACGAAGCATCTTTATCGGATACTCTCCAGTTAGTATATAGTTATAAAATTCTTTGGGAGACAGGTTCTTTAATCCCATTTTATATCGGTCATTATTATAATAATCAATCCAGTCATCAATGGCTTCTTTTACTTCGGAAAAAGTTGCCCATCTCCTTGATTTAAGATGGATTTCTTCTTTCATATGACCAAAGAAGCTTTCTTGAGGAGCATTATTCCAGCAGTTTCCGCGTCTTGACATGGATTGACGAAGTCCTGCATCTGCTATAACCTCTTGAAAAGATGTACTTGTGTAGTGGCATCCCTGGTCACTATGTATCAGTGCTTCGGAATCAGGAGAGATTCCATGCTTCTCAATAAGCTGTTTTACTGTTTGTAAAACAAAATCTACTTCTAAGCTTTCGCTGAGGACATAAGAAAGCACCTCATCCGTAAACGAATCCATGATAACAGACAAATACAGAAAGCTGTCCTTAAACGGGATATATGTAATGTCAGTTAAAAATATTTTCCTTGGGCCGTGGAGTTTAAACTCCCGTTTTAAAAGATTATCCGCTACAGAATTTGTCTGCATGGCTTTTGCCATTCTTCGATAGGGATTTGCTTTTCGTATCGGACAGAAAAGCCCATACTTTCGCATCAGCCGTCGGATTTTTTTATGATTCATACGGATACCCATATGCAGAAGGCGCATATAAATTCCCATTACACCTTTATCATAGCCTCGAAATGCATATGCTTCCTGAATTAAAGCAAAGTCTGCCTGATCCTGATATTCTTTTTGACTTGGCTTCTGACCATTTTTCAACCAGTTATAATAACCGGAACGGGAAACCCCTGCTATACGGCATAATTCGGTTACATTTAAAATATTTTCCGGAGAAGCCAGAGTCATTTGAATCAGCTGGAATTGCGCGGTGGAATCAACTGACCTGTTTCCCGTAAATGACGGCTTTTTTTTAAGAATTCAATCTGCTGTTCCAAAAGTTGAACACGTTTTTCTAATTCGCGAAATTCTGTTTCGCTATGCTTCTTTTTAGCAGGTGATTTCTTTGGACGGGCAGGTTCCCGAAGCCCTTCCGGAGTTTCGGCTTCCATACGGATTCTTTTTATAATGTGTTTTCGATAAGAATGAGAAAACAGATCATCACGATAGCCTGCAAGGCGAAAAATCTTTGTGGAAGTCATTCCGTTTTTATTAAGATTGTTGATGACCAGCTGCTTAAAGGCAAGGGAATAGTAAACTCTGCAGTTAGAGACATAGCTGGTATATGGATTGCTCAATAGTTCGGCTTTTTCTTCATCTGTAAAAAAATGGCTCTGTGACATAGTCAAAATCCTTTCTAGATCAAGAATATCACGAAAAAGGTTCTAAAGGAATAAAATGGGTGTCCAGTTATTGGTTTTGCCATTTAAAATGGGTATATACAGAAAAAGAAATGTCCACTAGATAGGTAGTAGTTTAATAAGTTTGAGGGTATGAGAAGCTTGTTTCGTTGCTGATACCCACGCTGTGGAAAGTTTGAGGGTATGAGAAGTTTGTTTTGTTGCTGATACCCAAATTGTGAAAACCGGAAGGTATAACAAGGAAATTATATATTCCAGAATGCCTGCGGCAGGCGTTCGCCCGGTTTATGGCAGCCCTACGTTACGAGCCATGCACTCAATTCATAAATGTGTCGCAAAGGACGCTCCACATTTATTTCATTGACGGCTGTCGCCGTATAAAAATAGAACGAAATAACCTCTTGTGTGAGCAAGCTCCCACCGAGGTATTCCGTTCTATTTTTGCATGGCTCGTAACTTTCAAGTTAGTAAGTTAAGTATAATACTGCATGGAAAATGTTAATGAAATCTCGACCGTACCCCATCCCGTATCCGGCAGATCCCGGTATAGACTCCGGCCCCGCAGTAGGGCATCAGCAACAGGCTGTAAGAGAAGATATACCGCGAATTGGCTTCCCAGAAGGTGTGGAACAGAAAACCTCCCAGTACGGCAATGAGGCCGACGTAGATGTAGAGCCGATCCGCGGCAAGTCGATCCGCGCCATGCCGATCCGCGCCATGCCGGTCCGCACCGAGCCGATCCGCGCCATGTCGATCCGCGCCATGCCGATCTGCGCCATGACGGTCCGCACCGAGCTGATCCGCATCAAGCTGATCCGCCATGTGGTCCGCAGTGCACCCTGCGGTATGCACCGCCGTTTGGTCAGCCATGTGCCCGACAACTTTAGACTTCCGACGGTTCTTAAGACTGCCAATACAGAACACCAACACGCCCAGATACAGAACATTCTGCCATGCATTGCACCATTCGATATATCCCCCACTGAGAGAACCTTCATAGACTTCCTTAAAAAATGCACTCCGCCCTCCATAGGTAGCCAGGGTAGCCTGTCGGCTGGCATAGGTGCCGTCCGCCCACTGGGATAAATGTTTGTGAAGATAGAAGTCCGCTGTGTAGCCGGGATGTTCCCGAAAATAGGCCAGGCGCTCGTCGATCGCCAGACGGCTGATCTCGTTGGCGAGAGCAGTATCCATGCCGGCGGTATCGTAAGTATCGATATTGAAGCCGTTATACCAGCCGCAGCCGCGGGAAGCTTCCTGCATTCCCATGGCGAGATAGGACATGGCGGTGACTCCGGAGCTTAACGTGTTCCCCGCCTTTTTCTCATAACATTTCTGTACCAGCGGCAGAATCCCCACAGAAGTAACAGCGAGACAGACCGCCATGATGAGCAGTCCCAGACGCATTTTACCGTTCCGCCCCGGACGCAATGCCTCGAACAACAGCACCAGCAACACTGCGATCACAGGGATCAGGGAATTCTTGCGCAGCATCACAGACAGTGTGAGGAACAGGATGCTGCCGAAGCCTGTGAAAAGTATCTGACGGAGCATGCGGGGGACGTAATCGTAGGCGGTGACTGAGGACGCATCATTTCGGGAGACGTTGTCCCGGTAGGAGCTGTCCGGAGAGGAGCCGCCCGGGGAGACGTTGTTCCGATAGGAGCCGTCCGGAGAGACGCTCCCCAGCAACCGCAACAGCAGATAGCATCCCACCGACAATGCAGCGAAGGAAGGAATCTCGCCGTAGACGAAGGAGCTGTACATGATCATGGGCAGGTTACAGCATACCAAGACGAGATAACAGCAGGAGATCTTCTTGTAATTCTCCGGCCACAGATATTGCAGCGACAGATATTGGAACCAGACCGCCCCACACAACAGACAGACATAGACCAGCTTGATAAAATGCCAGGCCGGTACGGACAGGCCGGTGAGATTCCAGATCCGGAGCAACAGCTCCAGAAAAGCCATCAGCCCGATCTGCTGTGGATAATAAGACAGATAAGAGACGGTGGGGTGGATAATATCAGTATTTCCCAGGATCCATTCCGCAGCCGCATTGTATACAGACAGAGCATCCGCTGCGGGAACCGTGCGTCCGAAGAGGATCAGCAGGATACCAAGCCCAAATACGAAGATCAAAGTAAAAACGAGCAGTCCGCGACGGAATTTCTCTCCTATTTTTTCATACAGATACAGACATCCGCAAAACAGTAATCCGAAGCCTGCCAGCTCCAACAGATTCCACAGGGGATTGTCCGGACGCAGCAGAACCTGCTGGGTCTCCATATTGTCGGCATAGCAGGTCGTGAGAAAGCTGCCGGCGAACAGCAGCATGGAAAGCAACAGTGTCAGAAGTATGACAATGTTAAGCCCCAGGCGGTAAATGATATTGCAACAAGATCTGTTCTGAAATCCACTCATGGAAACAATTCCTCCGTAACTACAACAAATTTCAATTATGCAAGCATATCGGCTCACTTGCGCTCATTGCATTATAAGCTCACGAATTCGTGCTATCGCACTTTACATCCTGCTTCGCAGGATATTCGTTCGCTAATGAGCCCAGAAAAACAAATGTCTGCTTCGCAGCCACTTGTTCTTCCTTGAGGCTCATTATATCATAGCTTTTGCCCGCCCCCAAGAAAAATACGCGGGAAAAAGCAAAAATAGTGGCTGTAATGGAACAAGCGTGGTACAATAAACTTTGTATAAGCACTTTTAACACGCAGAGATAAGAGGAATGGAAAATGGATAAAATTGCAGTACTGATCCCCTGTTACAATGAAGAGAAGACGATCGCCAAGGTGGTATCCGATGTGAAAAAGTTCCTGCCGGAGGCGGTGACTTATGTATATGACAATAATTCCACCGACCGTACCGTGGAACTGGCAACGGAAGCGGGAGCGATCATACGTCATGAATATGCCCAGGGAAAGGGAAACGTGATCCGCAGAATGTTTCGTGAGATTGATGCGGAATGTTATCTTATGATCGACGGAGATGACACGTATCCTTTGGATTGTGCCCGGGAGATGGTGGCAAAGGTTTTGGAGCATCAGGCGGATATGGTGGTGGGAGACCGCCTGTCGTCTACTTATTTTACGGAAAATAAGCGGCCGTTTCATAATTTCGGCAACAGTCTGATGCGTGCGGGGATCAACGGCCTGTTTCATTCCGATATCAAGGACATCATGACCGGTTATCGCGCGTTCAGTTATGAATTCGTGAAGACATTCCCGGTATTCTCCAAAGGATTTGAGATCGAGACGGAGATGACGATCCATGCAGTGAACTATAACATGCAGGTAGAGAATGTGGTGGTGGAATATCGTGACCGTCCCCAGGGCAGCGAGTCCAAGCTGAATACTTACAGTGACGGTTTCCGCGTGATCCGCAAGATGCTGCAGCTGTATAAAAACTATAAACCCATGCATTTCTTCGGCATGCTGGCATTTTTGCTGGTAGTGGTGTCGGTGATATTGTTTGTTCCGGTATTTTTGGAGTATCTGAATACGGGACTGGTGCCGAGATTCCCGACGCTGATCGCCTGCGGATTCATTCTGCTGGCGGGGATTCAGTCGTTTTTCTCCGGTATGATGCTGGAAGTTATGGCGGCCAAGGACCGGAAGGATTTCGAGTATCGTCTGAACCGTGTGCATGGGGAACATCAGGAACGTAAAGGATTATAATATGCAGGAGAAGAGAATACTTCCCAGACGCAGAGGCGGTGTGCTGCTTTGTGTTCTGGGATGTCTGTTTGTATTTTTCGTAAAAACAGAAAAAGATCTGGCGGCTGCGGGCAATATCCTGTGGACGGCCGGATATGTGGGAAGCACTCTGCTGTGGACCGTGCTTTTGGGATGCCTACTGGGTGTGATCGGAACGTTTGTGGTCTATCGCGCGGCAGAGAGGCCGGCACCTGAGGGTGCCGGTAAAGACAATACCGGTAAAGGCGATGCCGTGTTCTGCAGATCTGCCGTGTGGATACAGAACCGCTCCGGGACACAGGTGTTTTTCGGAAGCCTGTTATTGTTATGTCTTGCATGGCTTCCGATATATCTGGCATATTACCCGGGAATCTGTGCGTATGATGCACCGGTACAGACCGGACAGATCGTGGAGCATTATTATTTTGATCATCATCCGATCGTGCACACGTTGCTTTTACAGGGGATGCTGTGGCTGGGAACGCAGCTGTCCGGGAGTATGAATGCCGGAATGGCACTGTACACTGCGCTGCAGATGCTGCTGCTGGCGGGCAGCATGTCCTACGGTGTGCTGGTATTGCACAGACGGCAGGTGGCGGCAGGCTGGCAGATCGTGATGCTGCTGCTTGGAATGTTTTTCCCGTTCCACTGGTATATGAGTGTCAGCATGACAAAAGATACGGTATTCAGTGCTTTTTTACTGCTGCAGCTGATCAGTCTGACGGATCTGTTGCTGGAGGACCGCAGGGAATGGCGTCCCGGAGTCCGGGATCTGCTGTTTTTTATCGGAACAGTGGGAATGATACTGTTTCGCAATAACGGAAAATATGCTATGATTGTACTATTAGCATTTCTTTTTCTGGCAGTATGCTTTGGAAAAAGAGCGAGGAAGCTCTGGGGGAGACTGTTTACGGTAAGTGTGGCAGCTTTCTGTATAGGGCTTTTTGTGCTGTCCGCAGTGTTCTCCGCAACGCACGCGGAACAGGGAGACAGGAGAGAGATGCTGAGTATGCCGATCCAGCAGATGGCCCGCTGCATGATCTACCACGGAGGAGTGGGAGTACTCCCTGAGGATGACGGTACCATGTCGGAGCAGGATCGGGCACTGGTGAATGATTTTATATTGGATGAGGCTTACAGGGATTATGATCCCGGCATCGCGGATCCGGTAAAGCGACATACCAACACGTATGTGGTGCGTTATCGCTCGGGAGATTTCCTGCGGACCTATTTTCATCTGCTGAAAGCTTATCCCGGAGATATGATCAATGCCGCACTGGCAGTGGATGCAGGATTTTTATCTCCCTTTGATGTCACCCATGCGGCGGTGAATGAAGTGCAGGGGAGAGAGGGCCTCGGATATATACAGACACGATGGGAAGAAGATACCCTGAACAACAGAGGGATCTACAAAGACAGCAAATGGCCGGGACTGTATGACCGCCTGGAGACATGGGCGGACGGGAACGGTTATCTGGAGCTTCCGGTACTGAAATATCTGTTCGTGCCGGGCAGTTATCTGTGGCTGTATCTGGCACTGGCGGCGATCCTTGTGATCGTGGACAGAAAGCGATACTGTCTGCCACTGGCGGTGATCGCCGGATATTATGGGACGATGCTGTTAGGCCCCACGGTGCAGATGCGATATGTCTATCCGGTGATGCTGGCACTGCCGTATCTGGTGGCGCTGATGTGCGGAACAGGCCGGAAGACGGAAAATGAGAAAACAGAGACAGAGATAAAACAGAGACAGAGATAAAACAGGGACAGAGATAGGATAGAGAAATGGACAAACTGATCATAGGAGCAGGGCTGTATGGATTGTATGCGGCGCTGTATTGTGCAAAAAGAGGGCAACAGGTAGAGGTGCTGGAGATGGAAGAGGCTCCTTTTACCAGAGCCACATATATCAATCAGGCCCGGGTACACATGGGATATCACTACCCGAGGTCTCTATCTACGGCCATGAAATCCGCCGGATATTTCAAGCGTTTTACAGAGGACTATTCCTTCTGTCTTCATACCGCGTTTCAACAGATTTATGCCACTTCCGCTCATTTTTCCTGGACGGATGCGGCGGAATTTTTGAAGTTCTGCCGGGATGGCGGGATTCCCTGTAAGGCGCTTCCTGTGGAAGAATATTTCCAGCCGGGGCTGTGCGACGGAGCTTTTCTCACCGAGGAGTATACCTACGATGCCCATATCCTGCGGGATCATCTGATGGAGGAGATCGCGAAATATCCGGGAGTGAAGCTGCACTTCGGGCGGCAGATCACAGAGATCGTAAAACAATCGGACTGCTATGAGATCACCGCATTGCATGAGGGCCATAGAGAGGTATACCGGGCACCGTTTGTGCTGAATGCCACTTACGCTTCCGTGAATCAGGTGCTGGAAAAGGTAAAGGGAGTCACGGCAGAACCCTTCGGACTGAAGTATGAATTATGTGAGATCATCCTGTGCAAAACAGGTGACAAGCTCAGGGACATCGGATTTACAGTAATGGATGGACCGTTTTTCTCCATTATGCCTTTCGGCAGGACGGGATATCATTCCCTGACTTCGGTGACTTTTACACCGCATAAGACAAGCTACGATGCTACACCGCAGTTCTCCTGCGTGGGGGCGGACGGCAATATCTGCAGAGGCGGCTGGCTGGGGAATTGCAACGACTGTCCCGGCAGACCGGAGAGTGCATGGGAGTATATGTCTACGCTGGCGAGAAAGTATCTGCGGGAAGAATATAGCTTCAGTTATGAGAAGTCACTGTTCTCCATGAAGCCGATCCTGAAGGCTTCGGAGATCGATGATTCGAGACCTACCGTGATCCGGGCATTATCCGAGAGCCCCACCTTCATCAGCGTCTTATCCGGCAAGATCAACACGGTATATGACCTGGATCCTTTTTTAGATTAGGATAACCATTCCGAGAGATTATAAATAATAGATATAGGGGAAACGTTATGGAGAGAACCGCAATCCTGAATAAAGAGAAAAATTTTGTATCCTGCGTGCTGTATCTGCACAACGATGGTGCGCACATCCGTGATTTCCTGAATACGGTCTGTGGCACCATGGAAGAACATTTCGAAAAATATGAGATCGTCTGTGTGAATGACTGCTGCATGGACAATACCATCGAGGAGATCCATCGATTTCTGGAAGAAAGCAGAGGAAATCATGTGGTGAGCATGATCAATTTAAGCTTTTATCAGGGAGTCGAGATGGCCATGAATGCCGGAAGAGACCTGGCAGTGGGAGATTTCCTGTTCGAATTCGACAGATGCCTGCCGGATTTTGAGTCGTCACTGATCATGGATGTTTATTACAGAGCGCTGGAAGGCTATGATGTGGTGGCAGCCGCTCCGGGGAGAGATGTGGCACTGACCTCGCGGCTGTTCTATGCAGTATATAATCTGGGAAGCCGTAATACCCATAAGCTGCGTCAGGAGAGATTCCGTATCATATCCCGCCGCGCAGTGAACCGTGTGAATCAGATGAATGCGTACATTCCTTACCGCAAGGCGATGTATATGAATTGCGGACTAAGGGCGGATACGCTGGTCTATGAGAATAAAAAGAAGGCAGGCAGTGCCAGGAACCGGGAGGAGCGCAGTACCCGCAGCAGTCTTGCACTGGATACGCTGATCATTTTCACCAATGTCCTGGAGAAGTTCTCTATGCTGGTGAGTGCGATCCTGTTCTCTGTGATGATGATCATGTTTGCCTGGATCGTGTATTCGATCTTCAGCACGGTACGTCCCGTGGAAGGCTGGATGAGTCTCATGACGCTGATATCGTTTGGATTTTTCATGATGTCCGTCATGTTGACGTTGATCTTCAAATATCTGTCCGTGATCCTGAATATGAGCTTTAAGAGACAGCACTACGTAATCGAAGGAGTGGAAAAACTGACAAAATGATGTTTACGATTATTTTTCCGGTATTAAATGAACGTCTGCGCTTAGAGAGCGGTGTGACCCGCACGGTGGAATATCTGCAAAGCATTGCTTTTGAAGACTATGAGATCATTATCGTGGATAACGGTTCCGAGGATGAGACACCGCAGATCGCAGAAAATCTGTGTAAAAAATATGATAAAGTAAAATATGAGAGGATCAATGTCCGCGGTGTGGGCGCCGCATTCCGCAGAGGTGTGGAAGTAAGCCACGGTGATGTGGTAGGCTATATGGACATCGACCTTTCCACCAATATCAGGCATCTGGGAGAGGCTATTCACCTCTTCGAGACGCAACCCGAGATCCAGTATATCAACGGCAGCCGTTTTGCCAGAGAATCCGATACCAGGGGCAGAAAATGGTACCGCAGGATCACATCCCAGGGACTTTTGATTCTGTTAAAGCTGTTCTTACGGATGAAATCCACGGATGCCATCTGCGGATTCACGTTTGTCCGCAGAGAGACGGCACTTTCACTGATCGAGGGCTGCAGCCGGGATAACGGATGGTTCTATATGATCGAATTCCTGCTCCGGGCGGAGAAAAGAGGAGTGACCATACTGGATTATCCGGTGGAGTGGCAGGAAGACTATAATACTACCGTTAAGGTATTCAAGACGATCTGTAATTATCTGGTACAGATCGCAAGGTTATTCAACGAGTTTTATATCAAAAAGCACATATAAGCGAAAGAAGGACGACAGAATGGCACATATTAAGAGAATCGATCTGACGAGAGATGTAGAGGCACATGCGGATGCCTACAGAGAGGCTATTGAGAAGGTATGCAGGGAGACCGCCTTTTCCGGCGGAAAATATGCGGATACGTTTGACAAAGAGTTTGCCGCTTATGTGGGAAGCCGATATGCCAGTGGCGTGAACAACGGTACTTCCGCCTTACATCTGGCCATGCTGGCCCTGGGAGTGGGACCGGGGGATGAGGTCATCGTACCGGCAAATACCTACATTGCCACGGCATGGGGTGTCAGCTATACGGGAGCCACGCCGGTGTTCGCAGATTGCACGCCGGATACCTGGGAGATCGATCCTTCCGTGCTGGAGGCGAAGATCACGGAGAGGACGAAGGGGATCATCGGTGTCCATCTCTACGGTCAGCCTTTCGATTATGCAGGCGTGCGCGAGATCGCAGACCGTCACGGTCTGTTCGTGGTGGAGGATTGCGCACAGGCCCATGGGGCACAGTTTGAGGGGAAAAATGTGGGAACCCTGGGAGACCTGGCATGCTTCAGCTTCTATCCGGGCAAAAATCTCTATGCTTTCGGAGAAGGCGGAAGTGTCACCTGTGAGAAGGAAGAGTACTATAAGCATATTGACCGCCTGAAAAATCAGGGCTGCGATGTGCGTTATTATCATGATGAGATTGGATATAATTATCGACTGGAGGGACTGCAGGGTGCGGTATTGAGCGTCAGCCTGAAATACCTGCCGGAGTGGACGAAGAGACGTCAGGAGATCGGACACCGCTATATCCGGGAGATCACGAATCCTCTGATCACCATGCAGCGTCATCCGGAGAACACCACACCGGTGTTCCACCTGTTCGTCATCACGGTTCCGGATCATGAGGACTTTATCCGCTATATGGCAGATCATGATGTGGAGTGCAACATGCACTATCCGGTTCCCTGTCATTTGCAGAAGGCATATGCGGATCTGGGATATCAGCCGGGAGACTGCCCCAATGCGGAATATCTGGCAGCACATTGTGTGACACTGCCTCTGTTCCCCGAGATGCGGGAGGATGAGATCCAGAGAGTCATCGAACTGTGCAATGCTTACAGACAGTAAGGAGATCACAATGCAGACCGTAACAGCAGAAAATAAAACATCGAAAGCAATTTCTGAGAACTACCGGGATACGCAGGCCGGGATCTATCTGCGCCTCATGACCCATGAGGACACGGACCGGATCGTGGCATGGCGTAACAGCGATGCCGTGCGCAAAAATTTTATCTATCAGGAGCTTTTTACCAGACAGTCCCATGAGCACTGGATCCGGACCCATGTGGAGACCGGCGATGTGGTGCAGATGATCATCTGCGATCTGGAAGGGGATACTCCCCTCGGATCTGTGTATATCCGGGATATTGACAGACATCACAATAAGGCGGAGTACGGAATCTTCATCGGAGAAGAGAGCGCCCGAGGCCGCGGGATTGGCACAGCGGCGGCGAAGCTGATGTTACGGTACTGTTTTGAGCAGGAAAAGCTGCACAGAGTCTACCTGCGGGCATTGTCGGAGAACCTGCAGGCCATCCGAAGCTATGAAAAGGCAGGATTCGTCAGAGAAGGACTGTTAAGGGGAGATGTGCGTATTGACGGTGTGTACCGGGATATTGTCTGGATGGCAGCCGTGAATCCGGCAGATTAAGAAGGAGCAAGCAACAAAAATGGACAGAATAAAAAAAGTAAGTTTTGTGATCCCCTGCTACCGTTCGGAGCATACGCTGCCCCATGTAGTTACGGAGATCCGCGAAAAAATGCAGGAACTGACACAGTATACCTATGATATTTTTCTGGTGAATGATGCATCCCCGGACAATACCATGGAAACGATCCAGGATCTGTGTAAAAAATACGATAATATCAAGGGCATCGGCTTCGCCAGGAATTTCGGACAGCATGCGGCGCTGATGGCGGGACTTAGGCATTCCGACGGAGATTATGTGGTGTGCCTGGATGATGACGGACAGACCCCCGCCGATGAAGTGGATAAGCTGCTAAATAAGCTGGAGGAAGGCTTTGATGCTGTCTATGCCAGTTATGAACACAAGCAGCACTCCGCATTCCGGAATCTGGGCAGCAAGGTCAATGAGCTGATGACGCGGATGATGTTAAACAAGCCTGCGAATCTGTATATTTCCAGCTATTTTGCGGTGAAGCGGTTCGTGGTGGAGGATATGATCCGCTATAAGAATTCGTATCCTTATGTCATCGGACTGGTGCTCCGTGCCACGAAAAACATTACCAACGTGCCGGTGTGTCACAGAGAGCGGGAAGAGGGCAATTCCGGTTATACGCTCAAGAAGCTGCTGGGATTGTGGTTCAACGGATTTACGGCATTTTCCGTGAAACCGCTGCGGATCGCCACATCTCTCGGTGTGGGCTTCGCAGGACTGGGTTTTCTCTATGGAATCTATACGATCATCAAGAGGCTGGTGAATCCCAATGTTCCCATGGGATTCAGCGCATTGATGGCGGCACTGGTATTTTTCGGCGGCATGATCATGATCATGCTGGGACTGATCGGAGAATATGTGGGACGTATCTACATCAGCATGAATAATTCTCCCCAGTATGTGATCCGTGAGAAGATCCATCTGGAGGAATAGGGAGAGAAATATTTTTATGAAGAAAGAGCAATTTACGGACTGGTGGAAACAGGATAAAAGATATCTGACACTGGTGAAGGCGGTACTGATGGCACTGCTTCCCGTGGTGTGCTGTCTGGTGCGGACGGTGGCAGAGGGGAGGAGCATCGGCCAGGTGTATCTGCCTTCTTCGGAATGGAACGATGAACTGTTTTATTTTAAACAGGTGGAAAGCATTGTGAAATACGGATTTCCCAGAGGGTATTTCGGATTTAACGAAAGTCATGCATTGCAGCTGTCTTTCGCAGCCTGGAGTCCCGTGCTGGTATTTCCCTGGATCCTGTGGGGACTGGTGTTCGGCTGGAATCTGCTGTCACCGGTGATCTGTAATATCGTACTGCTGACAATCACCATGTTCGTGTTCGTATGGCTGGTGAAACCCACCTGGAAGCAGCTGGGCATCCTGACGGTACTTTTCAGCCTGTACACACTGTTCACCAGATACATGCTGTCCGGTATGCCGGAGGTCATCTGCTTTGGCATGCTGATCCTGTTTTACGGGCTGGCTTTTTCCTATCTGAATAAGGAGACAAAGGGCAAGCTGATTGCCATGTTTATTGTCTCGGTATTGCTGACCCTGATGCGGCCGTACATGCTTTTGTTTTTGCTGCTGGCCTGCTTTTTCCGGATCCGTAAAAGCCGTAAGAGCGGATGGATCGTTTCCGCTTCCGTGGTGGCCTGTACGGGAGTGGTGTATGTGCTGATCAAGCACTATCTGGGCGCGGAATATTTTACGCCGCTTTTCTATACGGACTGGATCACGACGTTTTTCACCGACGGCATTGGTGCCGGCTTCCGGAATTTCTTCGGAACGCTGCACTGGAAGGGCCTGGAATTCTACAGGCATTGTGTGTCCGGTGCGAAGAGCGGTCTGGCTTCCGGAGCCTTTTTTGACGGTTATCTGTTGCTGCTTGCCATTCTGCTGGTGCAGAGTTTTCTGGATCTCAGAGCATACCGCAGGGAGAAACAGACCGGGCTGCGTAACCAGCTGATCATAGAAGTGCATTTCGCCTTCAGTCTGATCGCGATGCTGTTTGCCCATCTGCTGATGTATAAAATGGTGGAAGGAAGCAAACATTTCCTGACTTTTATTGCGGCGGGAATTTTTATCGTGAGTATGCTCCAGACCAGATACTATAAGAAAGCGGTGCTTTTGGGAGCGGCTTTCCTGTATCTGTACAGTTACAAGGCGGTGGAGCCTTATGATTATCAGGTACCGTATGTCACGGAGGACCGGGAAGCACAGGTGGAATACTGGAGACAGATCTTCGAAGAAAAGCTGGTCATGAATACCGATCAGGTACCGAATTACGATAATGTGGTGATCTGGACCTTCGGGGACGATACGCCGGAGGGCAACCGAAATCTGAAATGGCAGCTTCTGTATGGGGCACCGGAAGGATTTGGTATCAGCTGCTGTGAGAAAGAATATCTTCTGGAGCATCTGACGGAGCTTCAGAGCAGATATCTGGCTACGGTAAGCGGCGGAGAGATCGACGGGCAGTGCCGCGAACAAGGGTATGAAGAACTGGGAAGAGATGCGGATATGGTGCTGTATCGCAGGTATTAAAGTCAGGGAATATAAGAAGATAGGAAGCAGAAGGACAGAAGGTTCCATGGAGACATGCAGCAGGAAAACAGATAATTTTATACGGACAAAAGGATGGCTGCTGCTGTGGCATGCGCTTCCGGTGATCGCACTGCTCCTCTGGGGAGTTTTCAGCATCCGAAATAACCTCTGGTATGATGAAGCGTATTCAGCGTCGATGGTATCCCTGCCCTGGAAACGGCTGATCTATATTACGGCGACGGATGATCATTCGCCGTTCTACTATGTGATCCTGAAGCTGTTTTATCATCTGTGCGGCGGTGGAACGCATTTTTGGTCACTGAAACTTTTGTCTGTACTTTTTATGACCGGATATATGCTGCTGGGAAAATATTACGTGGCGAAGCTGTTCGATCGGAAGATTTCGGTATATTTTATGACATTTTCCCTGCTGATGCCTATTTTCAGTGTGCAGGCGGGAAATGTGCGGATGTATGCCATGGCATTGTTTTTCCTGACACTGGCGGGACTTGCGGCTTATGATATTTATCGGGAAGCGACCCGGAGAAAATGGATCGTGTTCTGTGTGGCGAGCATCTGCACGGTGTACTGTCATACGTTTGCATTGATACAGACTTTTTTATTTTATATGCTTTTCCTGGCGACGATCCTGATCTGCCACAGAAAGGATCTGGTAAAGGGATTTTTCATCTCCGGATTCACAGTGGCGATCGTGTTCTCCCCCTGGCTGGCGGTGACCTGCAGACAGTTCATCCTGCGGATGCGTTATGATGACGGTTCTACCGCAGAACTGGCGACCCTGAATTCTGTGATGGATTATTTCAAGGAATGGTTTTCCGCGGTGGAGACACCCATCGGCATTGTGGTGCTGTTGGGGATGGCACTGTGCCTGATATTGAGTTATGGTGCCGTGGACTGGGTACGTCAGCATCATAATGTAGCTCCGGCCATTGCGGTAGCGGCGTTTGCCCTCACCGGGATCGTGGGTGGAGTGATCTCTGCTACGGTGAATAACTGCTTCATGGGACGCTATGCATTCCCGGGTATGGGTTTCGTCATGCTGTGGTATGCGGTGGGATTTGCACAGATCCTGGAGAGCAGTGGCACAAATGGGAGAAAATGGTGGGCCGGTGGCATCCTTGGTACGGCCTGTCTGTGTTTCCTGATCCAGTACAGCTCGGAGATCCGTCTAGAGTATGACGGAGGCCTGGAGATTTATGAGAATTTTGCAGAGACACAGATGACGGACAACGATGCGGTCATCGGACCTTATACGCATACGATTTTCCTGAATGTATATCATCCGGAGCTGCATTATTATATCATCGGCTATAAATTATACAGTCTTCCTTTCGTCAATACGGACGCACTCACGGATTACAGCCAGCTGGATTCCTACGAGAATCTCTGGTATATCTGTTTTCAGGGTGGGACACCCAATGAACTGGAAGATGAATATGACTACGAAGAAGCGCTGGAATTCCATTATATGTATTATGATTTTGTGATTTATCGATTGGAGCGAAGACGATAGAGTAGCGATAAGATCAGGAACAGGGGCAGACAAAAAGGAATGGAGAAATACAGAGAAACGAAAACAACAGCAGACTGGAACGGGATGATTCATAAACTTTGCGAGAGCCGGCTGTATATGGGAATCCTACTGCTTGCGGCCATCGGCGCATACGGCTACAAAGTGACCAATACCGCCATCGGCATCGATGACACCCCATCTTTATACTATTTCGAGGAGGGTCTGATCGCCATTGTGGGGCGGTGGGTATTGTTTCTGCTGAATAAAGTGATAACTCTGGCGGAATTTGTTCCGTTTGTAACGGATTTTGCAGCGGTAATTCTTCTGATCGCAGCAGCAATCGTGTGGTCGGCATTGTTCTATTCGGTGTTCGGTGAGAAGCTTCCCATGATGGGGTATGCTTTTTTCGCGGCAGTATTTGTATCCTGCCCGTTGATCAGCGAAGTATTCACGTATTTTCTCCACAATGGGATAGCCATCGGATATCTGAGCTGCGCAGTCAGTCTGTGCTATATGAGGGAGTGGCAGAACAGTATGCGGAAGCCGCGCAAGGGATCCGGTCTTTGGGAGAAGCCGGACTGCCGGACTGTGACGAAGCTTGTGGCAGCTGCGGTATTTTTATGGATTGCCATGGGCTGTTATGAATCCTTTATGATCCTGTGGCTGGCGGGACTTCTGCTATTGTTGCTGTCAGAGAGAATCCGTCTGGGAACGGAGCGTACAGCCCGGACCGGGGAGCGAGGAGTCTTTGGCACACTGGCAGGAGGGGCTTTGGCGGCTCTGGTTGCAGTGCTCCTGAGAAGCCTGATGATCGTAGTGCTTACAAAGGCATTTCATCTGGAATATTTACAGGGAGAAGCAGTACAGCGTTCCGTGACGGAGATGTTAGGATGGATGGTGCAGCCCGGAGCCTTCGGTGAGCTGATCATGATCCTGAAACGTACTTTTGTATTGTACGGTGTGTTTGCTTATGCTTATCTGCCAATCCGGATTTTTGTGTTATCGGCGGTCGTGATTACAGTGGTTACCCTGGTGCGGGTGATCCGCGGCAGAGACCTGTGGGCACTGATCCTCCTGCCGGCGGCTTATCTGGCGGCATTTTCGCTGTTATTTATCGAAGGAAAGGCAACACTGTACCGTTCGGCACAGTTTTTGCCCATTTTCTGCGGTTACGGGGCACTGCTTTTTGTCTATGCGGTGTGGCAGGTAACAACATGGTGGGAATGGAAGACACAGAAGCCTCAAAACAGTCGTATCTGTCGTGGCGTGCGTGGGATTGCGATTCTCGTGCTTGCGGTAATTGTCTGGAATCAGTGCGCAGATATGACGAAATGGTTCTACATTGATAAACAGAAATACGATGCGGCGGTGAAGACGGTCGATCAGATCGCACTGGATCTGGAGCGGGATTTTGATACTTCCAAACCGGTGATCTTCACGGGCAACTATGAAATCCCTTATAGCATTATACAGGATGCTTATGTAAACTATGGCACGACCACATACCTCAAGATGAAACGGATCACGGATCTCATCGATCCGAATCTGCTGGATAAATACAATCGTGGTTCCAAAGGTGTGTGGGTGTCGCAGACACCGGCATTGTCGGTCATCGACTGGGGACGTTATGCCTTTGATTCCGATGCGGAGCTGGTGAGATTTTTTGAAATGCACGGACACCGGCTGGTGGCCTGCGGGGATATCGACAGATATGCGGAGGCGGAAGAAGAGTCACTGAATCTGCCGGAATATCCACAGGATGGATATATCGTGGATAAGGGGGACTATATTATTGTTCATTTCTAAAGAAAAAACTGCAATAGGAAAACAGATTAACCGATTTCTCCTGTGGCTGGATAGAATCCCTCTGTGGTGGATGGGCATTTTGATTGCGATTGTATTTTTTCTCCCCTATTTTATTCTTGGGGATGGTTGTATCTTTGAGATCAACGATCAATTAGATGAAAGTATTATGAATTATGTGCTTTCCGTCCGACATTTACTGGATGGGAGTATTATATATCCGGAAATGCTTGGAGGGGTCAATGCAAGTGGTATGCAGCCTTCCGCTGTTCTGTTTCTGCCATTGTATTGTATATTTCCCACAAGAATTGCATTTCTCATCCAGTATATCATCTGCTTTTTCCTGGCTTTTTTGGGAATGTATCTCCTGGTAAAGGAAAGCACGGATAGTAGTATTCTGGCGGTGATCGCCGGAAGTTGTTTTAGCGTCCTGCCGCTGTATCCGATTTATGGATTGTCGGAATTTGGCATTCCACTGATCATGTATGCGTTTTTATGCTTTTGGAAACGGAAAAATGTAATTCAGGCACTTGTGATCACTGCAGTGTTTGGACTCACCAGCCATTTGGTGTATACGGGATATGTGGTGTTAGGTCTGTGGCTCCTGGCGATCATCATCGCTGTGATCCTAAAAAGAAAGAATTCATGGCTGCTATGGGGATTTGGAGAGTTGCTGTTAACGTATATGATCGTTAACAGGGCGCTGATCCTGGAGATACTCATTGGTAACAGCAGCTATGTCAGCCACCGGGAGGAAATGATATCCTCCGCAACGCCGTTTTTTGAGACCTTCCGGAGCGTTTTCCTAAACAGCTCACAGCACGCACCGTCGTTACATAAATATTTGATATTGCCCATTATTTTGTTCCTGATCCTGGGAGCATTTTGTAAAAAGGAAGAGACCGACCGGATCCTTTATAAGGCAGCTGTGATCAACTTTTTATTCTTGGTCGCCATAGCCCTGTTTTATGCATTTTGTCATTTGACGGCAGTGGTTGACTGGAAAAACAATGCCACGGGCTTTTTGCATTATTTTCAGATGCACCGTGTCTACTGGCTGTACCCGGCAGCATGGTATCTGGAGTTCGCATGGGCAGCGGCAGTGCTATGGAGAACAAAAGTGCCGCATACGGATGCGCGGATGCAGGCGGGAAAGCTTGCGGTCATTCTGATCTGTCTGCTTCCGACACTTCAGCTGCTCAAAGTGAATTCAGGCATGTATCTGAATGTGAACCAGATCAATAACGGCTCAGATGTCACGGGATATATCTCCTGGGAGAGCTGGTTCGCAGAGGACCTGATGCAGAAAATAGATGATGCTATCGGCCGGGACAAGAGTACTTACCGTGTGGCACATTTGGGGATCAGTCCGGCTCCGTCCCTGATGCATGGTTTTTATACGGTGGATGGATATTCCAATAATTATCCTCTGGAATATAAGCACCGCTTTCGAGAAGTTATTGCAGCAGAGCTGGAGAAAAATGAGGAAGTACGGGTATACTTTGACCTGTGGGGAAACCGGTGTTATCTATTCAACAGTATTACCGGTAATTATATGCAACTGAAAAAGGGCAATACCCTGGTGTATGAAGGACTGGAGTTCGATATGGATGCATTACGGGAACTGGGATGTGAATACCTGTTTTCCGGTGCCGAGATCGGTGATGCCGAACGCATGGGTCTGGAGCTCGTGGGCTATTATGAAACGGACGACTCTTATTGGGGAATCTGGGTATATGAACTGTAATGGCAGAACTGTCCCCTACTTTCTTAAAATTTCATAAGATTTTTTACTGGAAGAGAAAAGTGTGTTATAGTAAATCCAAATGGTTATAACAATAAAGTAATATTGAGCAATAATAGTAGAGACTGGTATATGAAAGACAGAATTTATATATGTCACACTTACTATCATGCATATGTGACGTTTTTAAAAGAGTTAAAAATACGGGCAGAGGCAGATTCTGCGAGGAAGGCGGGAACTGCTACTTTAGTGCTGTCCAAAATGTCCAACAATTTTGAAAATCTGAAGGCCCGGGTGGAGAGCACGGGCCTGTTTGAGGAAGTCCTGGAGTTCGATGAGAAGAGAGAGGACTTTTTCCCGGAGCTGGCAAAATACCGCGTGGATACCGGGAATTTCCTGGGGAATCTGAAGAACCGTATCCGTTTTACGCGGGAATATGCCAGACTGGAGGCACCTTACGTACCGGTGAACCTGAAGGAATACAAGGATATTTATGTCTATTGTGATTCCGACCCCATCGGGTATTATCTGAATCAGAATCATATCCGCTATCATGCAGTGGAGGATGGTCTGAACTGTCTGAAGAATTTCGATGCCGCCCGGTATGACAACAGAGGCCATTTTAAGCTCAAGGCCTTTTTATCCATGTATCTGAATCTGATCTTTGTACAGAACGGTTACGGCAAATATTGTATCGATATGGAAGTCAATGACATATCAGCCATCCGTTATCCCTGCCCCAGATATATCGAAGTACCGAGAAAACCGCTCGAGGACCGGCTGACGGAAGAGGACAAGCAGCTGCTCCTGCAGGCTTTTGTCAGAAATAAAGAGGAACTGGAATATCAGATCGCGGAGAGCAGCAGGGTGGGGGACAAGATCCTGATCCTCACGGATCCTCTGTGTACGCTGGATGTCAGAGAACGGATTTTCCGTGACATTATCAAAATGTATGAGAAAGAAGGCACCATCTTCCTGAAACCGCATCCCAGGGATCTGCTGGATTACCGTAAGCTGTTTGCGGAGTATCCGCAGTTTGATGCATCCATGCCCATGGAAATGCTGAATTTCTTCCCGGGACTGCGTTTCAAAAAGGTGGTCACGGTATTTACGGAAGTAAAGGGACTCCCCTTTGCGGAGGAAGCGGTACGTCTGGGGGCTGATTTCATGGATGCTTATGAGAATCCGCTGATCCACAGACAGAACGAACAGATTTAAGTTTGGAGAGAATCGATGATACAGATAATCAAGAAATTACGAGTCCTGTTAGATCAAAAACAGAAAAGAACCATGGTGGGATTGATCTTTCTTATGGTGATCAGCGCCTTTTTGCAGACCGCCGGCGTGGGAATGCTGGTGGAGGTCATGCAGATCGTCATTGACCCCGAAGCGGTTCAGCACAGCCGGGTGGCGGAAGCCTGCTATGAGATCCTGGGAGTGGAAAGCTACCGGACTTTCTCCATTATTGTCATGGTACTTCTGATCCTGGTATTCGTAGTGAAGAATCTGTTTACTTATTTCCAGCAGAAGCTGACATTATCTTTCGTATACACGAACCAGTTCCGGACCTCGGAGCGCATGATGCGCAACTATCTGCGCCGCGGGTATGAATTTTATCTGAATGCGGATACTGCAGTGGTGCAGCGAAGCATCACTTCGGATGTAAACAATATGTATGCCCTGATCCTGGCACTTTTACAGCTGTTGTCCGATACGGTAGTATCGTTGTTCGTCATCAGCTACTGCTTTATCTCCAGTGGTACCATGACGATCCTGATGGCGGTGGTACTGCTGCTTCTGATGTGGCTGATCAAGCGGGTCCTGAAGCCGATCATGTACAAGGCAGGCAAGGATAATCAGGATTATTACAGCAGTCTGTTCAAATGGATCTCCCAGACGGTACAGGGAATTAAGGAAGTGAAGATCTCTGGCAAGGAGCAGTATTTCGTATCCGAGTATCGCAAGTGCGGTAAGGGATATGTGGATGCCGTACAGCGTTACAGTCTGTATAATCAGGTGCCGAAGCTGCTGATCGAGACAGCCTGTGTAGCTACAATGGTGGGCTACATGATCTTCCTCGTGGCGACCGGAGTATCCACGGAAAATATGCTGACGGTATTCGGAACTTTGGCAGCAGCGGCACTGGTACTACTGCCCTGTGTCAACCGTATCAATAATCAGATCAATTCCATCGCCTATTTTGAACCCTTCTTCATGGGAGTCAGCGATAATCTGCAGGACGAGATCAACGGACAGAATATTGACATGTCCTTTGCTACCGATGAGGATGAGAAGCTGGATGTGAAAGAAAGCATCGAGATGAAGGACATTACTTATGCATATCCCAACACAGAGCGTCTGATCTTCGATCATGCGGATCTGAAGATCCCGGTGGGAGCTTCCGTGGGTATCGTGGGTACCTCCGGTGCCGGCAAAAGCACGGTGGTGGATATTCTGCTGGGACTGCTGGAGCCCAGTACAGGACATATCTATGCGGACAGCGTGGATGTGAAGGATCCCGGCAATTACCGGAAATGGTTGAAAAACATCGGCTATATTCCCCAGATGATCTTCATGCTGGATGATACCATCCGTAAAAATGTGGCTTTCGGTGTGCCGGAAGATAAGATCGATGAAGAGAGACTGTGGGAAGTCTTAAAAGAGGCCCAGCTGGATGAATTTATCAAGACTCTGCCGGAAGGCTTAGAGACCGGTATCGGCGAGCGTGGTATCCGTCTCTCCGGAGGACAGAGACAGCGTATCGGTATTGCCAGAGCGCTGTACAATGATCCCGAGGTGCTGATCCTGGATGAGGCAACTTCCGCACTGGACAATGATACGGAGGCAGCCATCATGGAATCCATCAACAGGCTGCACGGCCGCAAGACGCTGATCATCATTGCACACAGATTGCAGACCATTGAGAAATGTGACATTGTCTACCGGGTAGAAGACGGCAGGGCAAAAGTGGAGCGCGGAACGGTATGAGTAAAAAGCTGAGTATCATCGTACCCGTCTATAATATGGCGGCAGAGGGAAAACTGAATTACTGTCTGGACAGCCTGGTGGGACAGACCATCCGGGGACTGTATGATTATGAGATCCTCTGTGTGGATGATGCTTCCACCGATGATTCTCTGGAGATTCTGCTGGATTATGAAAAAAGATATCCCGAACTGGTGCGTATCCTTCCGAACCGTGTGAATCTCAGACAGGGCGGTGCGAAGAACGAAGCATTGAAGGTGGCGGAGGGAGAATGGATCGGCTTCATCGACAGCGATGACTGGGTATCTCCCGATTATTACGAGAAGCTGTTAAAAAAGGCGGAAGAGACCGGGGCGGATGTGGTCGGCTGTGATTACAGTCTGGTGGATCATCATACCTTTGAGGTCGGAAAAGTGATCGTCAACAATACACCGGATCAGACCGGGGAACTGACGGAGGAACAGCATAAAAGTCTGTTTATCCGGCCCGGCAGTATGGTGTTGAAGATTTATAAGCACAGTGTGATCCGGGAGAACCGGTTGGATTTTCCGGCACATATTTTTTATGAGGATAATTGCGCGGGACCTTTGTGGAGTCTGTATTTCCGGCATTTTGCGAGAGTGGAGGAGCCGCTTTACTATTATTATCAGCACGCGGTATCCACAGTGCATCATATCACAGAAGAAAAATGCAGGGACCGCATGAAGGCGGCGGAGCTTTTATATACCGAGTGCAGAGACAGGGGGTTCCTTGCGGAATACCGGCAGGAGATCGAATACCGTTTCACGGAGCTGTATTATGCGATCACGTTATTCTCTTATATGAGTGGTGTGAAGAAGCCGAAGATTTCTTTTATCAGGGAATTACGTCAGGGTACGGAAAAATATTTTCCGGAGTTTGACCAAAATAAATATTATCTGCAGCATACCGGAACAGAGGAACAGAAGCTGATCGCCATGCAGAAAAAGAGTGATCTGCGGTTCTATCTGTACTACAGACTGCGGCAGTTCGTATGGAAATTACGGGCCTGATGGGAAGGCACCGGTCATGAGAAAGATGAGGTTAGGAAAATGAGCAGATTAGCCATTATCACAGCCAGGGGAGGCAGCAAGCGGATCCCGAAAAAAAATATCAGGGAATTTTGCGGGAAACCGATCCTGGCATATTCTATCGAAGCGGCACTGTCCAGCGGATTGTTCGACCATGTCATGGTGTCCACGGATGATGAGGAGATCGCACAGATTGCGGAAAAATACGGTGCGGAGGTTCCTTTTTTCCGGAGTGAAGCGACCTCCGGAGACTTTGCTACCACCAATGACGTGCTGGCAGAGGTGCTGGCAGAGTATGAGAAGCGGGGGATGCATTTTGACATTGCCTGCTGTATCTATCCTACGGCCCCTTTTGTGACGGCGCAGAAGTTGACCAATGCCGTGGAGCAGCTGGAAGCAAGTGATGCGGATACCCTGATTCCTGTGGTCAGCTTTTCCTATCCACCCCAGAGAGCCATGGTGGTGGAACAGGGACGGCTGGTATTCAAATATCCGGAATATCTGGACAGCAGATCCCAGGACCTGCAGCCCCATTATCATGATGTGGGTCAGTTTTATGTATTCCGCACGGAACGTTTTGCCGTGAATCAGAAACTCATGGTGGGAAATATCCTGCCGCTTGTCGTGTCGGAACTGGAGGTACAGGATATTGACAACCTCACCGACTGGAAGATCGCAGAGATGAAATACCGTCTGATGACGGAGGAGAAATAATTCCGAAAGGATCAGAGCTTATGACAACAGGAAGACTGGCAGTGCTGTCCAATGTGAATATGAATATGGTGATCCGCATGCTTCAGAAAAACGCACAGGTCTACGAAGCGGAGGGTTACGGCAACGAACTGGGGACTTTGCTGAATCCGCAGTCTTCTTATCATGCTTATCATGCGGAGATTACATTTCTGATCATGGATCTGGCAGAACTGCTGGAGCATGATCTGGATCCGGTCACCGCAGAACAAAAGATCGGAAACTGGTTCCGGACACTGGAGGGATGCCTGCCGCAAGAAGGAGTCTTCTACGTGTCGGATGCCTATCTGTGGGCGGTGGAGCTTGCCGTGCTGGCGGATACCGGGAGGAAGTCACAGCTGGAAGGCATCTGGGAACGGGAGCTTAGGAATCTACAACAGAAGCATGCCAATGTGAGGAGCTTCCCTTACCGTGCGCTGGCAGAGCATTTCGGAGAAGAGAAAGCCTTTTCTCCCAAAATGTGGTATATGGGAAAAGTGCTCTGGGGGATGGAGATGCAGTCGGCACTGGCGGAGCAGATCCTCTACCGGGCCGCACTGGAATACCGCACGCCGAAAAAGGTGCTGGTGCTGGATCTGGACAATACGCTGTGGGGAGGTCTGGCGGGCGAGACAGATCATACCCCGGTGGTGTTATCGGAAGACCACAGTGGACTGGCCTATAAAAATCTGCAGCGTGTACTGAAGATCATGCAGAGTCAGGGTGTGCTCCTGACCATTGCGTCCAAGAATAACGAAACGGATGCCATGGAGATCCTGGAGCATCATCCCCATATGGTGCTTCGCCCGGAGGATTTCGCTGCGCAGCGGATCAACTGGGATCCGAAACCGGACAATATCCGGAAAATAGCGCAAGAATTGAACCTGGGGACCGATTCTTTTGTCTTTTTCGATGACAGTGAAGCGGAGCGGGAGATGGTACGGCAGATGCTTCCGGAAGTGGAGGTGCCGGAGTTCCCTGCGAGAGCGGAAGATCTGGCGCCTGCCATGGTGAAAATATATGAAACATATTTTGCTGCAGCGGTGATCACCGGAGAGGACCGGGAGAAGACTGCACAATACCGGGCCAATGCCGGCAGAAAACAAATGGAAGACCGGGCGGGCAGCTTTGAGGAGTATGTGAAAAAGCTGGAGATCTGTCTGCTGCCGGTGGATCCGAAGGAACATCTGGACCGGCTGACACAGCTTTTGAACAAGACGAATCAGTTCAATCTGACGACGAGACGTTATACCTTAGAACAGATGCGACAGATCACAGAGGATACGAAGAAACGGGTATTTCTGTATCAGGTGACGGACGTGTTCGGAGATAACGGCATTGTGGTAGCAGCGATCGTGGATACGGCGGGAGAATTGCCGGAGATCACGGATTTCGTTATGAGCTGCCGTGTCATGGGCCGCAATATTGAAAATGCGGTGATCGACCGCATCGAACAGCAGATGCGGGAAGAGGGATATACCGTTCTGCGGGGTAGATATGTGCCCACAGCGAAAAACAAGCCGGTGGAGACCATGTATGACAGACTGGGCTACCGGAAAACGGACAGCACACCGGAAGGCGGCACCTGTTATGAGATCGTGCTGGCCGAGAGGCCCGAGAGAGCCTACTGGTTAAAGGAAAACCTGTATGATTGAGCGCCGGATGTCTGATGCCAGGCTGCGGCAAATAGGAAGAAAGAGAATGAGGTTAATCTTATGAAAGAGAAGATCATAAAGCTGATTGAAGAGGTATTAAAGGTTCCGGCGGGAACCATCACCGAGGACACCATGATCGAAGATGTGGAGCAGTGGGATTCGCTGGCACATGTCATGATCATCGGACAGCTGGAGGAAGAGCTGGGAGTAAGCATACCGCTGGAAGAAGCCATCGAATTAAAAGGAATGCGTGAACTCCTGGAAAAGGCAGGCTGCGAATGAGTGTTACATTAAGAAAGATCACCGAAGAAGATCTGGAACAGATCATGCGCTGGCGCATGGATCCGGAGATCACCCGGTATATGAATACCGATCCGAAGCTTACACTGGAAGGACAGAAGAAATGGTTCGCCAAAGTGCAGCAGGATCCGGATGTGAGCTACTGGATCATACAGATCGATGGGACACCGGCCGGTGTCATCAATTACACGGGACTTATGAACCCGGCGGGAGACCTGGGATGGGCCTATTATGTGGGGGAGAAGAAGCTTCGCAGTATTCAGGCGGCCCTGGCCCTGGAGATGAGTATGTATGATCACGCATTTCTGGATCTTGGGAAAAATGCGGTATACAGTGATGTGTTTACCCTGAATCAGGGAGTGATCCAGCTCCACAAGATCTGCGGCTGTGAGGTCGTGGAGGAGAAGAAAGCCTGTGTGGAGAAAAATGGAACGGCTTACGACGTGACGTTCATGCGCATGACGGCGGATCACTGGAAAGAGATCCGGGACAACAAAAAATACGAACATATTGTATTTCCATAAAATTTCTATACGCAGATTTGTGCCTGCACAAGAGGCTATAACAGCTGAAGATTTGCAGGTTACGGAAAGGCAAGGGTACTATTATGAACAAAGAAATCATGATCGGAAATCGCAGGATCAGTGAGGATGCGCCCACTTTTGTGATCGCGGAGATGTCTGCAAATCACTTAATGGATTTCGACAGAGCGGTGGCAATCATGCAGGCGGCGAAGGACGCCGGCGCGGATGCTATTAAGATACAGACTTATACACCGGACACCATCACACTGGATTGTGATGATCCCTGTTTCCAGATCACCCAGGGTACCATCTGGGACGGAACGACATTGCATAAATTATACGAGACGGCCTATACGCCCTGGGAGTGGCAGCCCAAACTGAAAAAAATCGCAGAGGAGATGGGACTCATCTTTTTCTCCTCTCCGTTTGATCTGACCAGCATTGATTTCCTGGAGGAGATGGATGTGCCGGTATATAAGGTGGCCTCTTTTGAGATCAACGATATTCCTTTTATCCGCAAGATCGCCCGCACCGGCAAACCGATCATCATGTCCACGGGAATTGCTTATCTGGCGGATATCGAACTGGCATTGCGCACCTGTAAGGAAGAAGGCAATGAGAACGTGATCCTGTTGAAGTGTACGTCCGCTTATCCGGCCCCTTACGAGGATATCAATCTGAAGACCATTCCTTCCATGAAGGAAGTATTTGACTGTGTGGTGGGACTGTCCGACCATACCATGGGATGTGCGGTAGCGGGAGCCGGAGTGGCCCTGGGTGCCAAGGCAGTCGAGAAACATCTGACGCTGCGCAGGGCGGACGGCGGTGCAGATGCGGCATTCTCCATGGAGCCGGAAGAATTCAAGGAGATGGTGGACCACATCCGAATGATCGAGAAGGCGGTAGGAAAGGTGACCTATGATCTGACACCGAAGCAGAAGAAGAGCAGAGAGCATTCCCGTTCCCTGTTCGTGGCAAAAGATATGAAAGCGGGAGATGTCTTCACTCCGGAGAATTTACGCTCCGTAAGACCCTCCTGCGGACTGCATACCAAATATTATGAAGAACTGCTGGGCAAACGTATTACCAGAGATGCAAAACTGGGAACGCCCATGAGCTGGGATCTGGTTGATTTTTCGGAGTGATGCTATGTATTATTTTCGGGCAGACGGCAGTGCGAAAACCGGCGCGGGACATCTGATGCGCTGTCTGACGGTGGCACTGGAATTGCAAAAATTAACAGAACATCCGGAGCAGGTGTGCTTTCTGTGTGCGGATGAGGCTTCCGCAGAATTGCTGCGGAGTAACCATATGCCGGTGAAAGTGCTGGGGACGGATCCCGAAGATCTGGAGGGAGAACTTCCGGTACTGGAGAGACTGGCGGGAGATACGAAACAGATATTTCTCGTAGACAGTTACCGGGTGACGGATGCTTATCTGCAGGGACTGCGCAGGTTTGGCAGGGTCTTTTTGCTGGACGATATGCAGCAGCATGCCTATCCTGTGGATGGGGTGATCAATTATAATCTGTTCGCTTCCGCGGAAAAATACCGGGAATTGTACGGCGACACAGTCCCGCAGTATCTCGGGGCACCCTATGTGCCGGTAAGACAGCAGTTCTGTGATGCTTCCGGGAGTTATGCGGTGGCAGAACGGGTGACGGATGTACTGATCACGACCGGCGGCGGAGATATAGATAATATTGCGGGAGAGATCCTGCGTCAGCTGGCGGAATATGATCTGAACGGCTGCCCGGTCCGATACCATCTGGTGGTGGGAAGGTTCAACCCCAACCGGGAGAAACTGGAACAGTATGCCTCCGTGCATGAAAATGTAAGATTGCACTGTGATGTGCGGGATATGGCGGCACTGATGGCACAGTGCCAGCTGGCGGTGACCGCCGGCGGAACGACGATTTATGAACTGGCGGTGCTGGGAGTTCCTTTTGTATGCTTTTCCTATGCGGAGAATCAGGAAGCACTGACAGAGTGGCTGGGAGCACAGCAGATCGCAGGCTATGCCGGAGCATGGCACCGGTCTGCCGGGGAGACACTGGAGCGCATTGGAGCGTGGTGTCTAAAGGCACAGAAGGATCCCGGACTGCGTCGGCAATGCTATGAAACAGAGCGGGGACTGATCGACGGCCTCGGAGCTGCAAGGATCGCACAGATATTGATAACGGCAGGAAAATTAGGAATAAAGTAAGGAATAAGTAAGCAATAAGTAAGGAATAAAGTAAGGAATGGAGAAGAACGGGATCAAAGCAGGCAACAGAAAAGAAAAAATTGCATACAGCATTGTGGCGATCGCGTTGTTCCTGATCTTGTTATGGACTTTTTTCCCGGGGGACCGCGAGTATCAGAGAATCCCCTATGATGTGGTATTTCTGGGAGACAGTGTGTACGGACTGTGCCGGGATGAGACCTCCATTGCCGCCAAACTGCAGGAGAAGACAGGCCTGAAGTGTTATAACGGAGGACTGGGCGGAACGGTTCTGGGAAGAGCGGATGCGGAGAGAAGACTGGGATATACCAAGGATTCTCTGTCTGCGGCAGGACTGGTGAGATCTTTTGCGGTAAAGGATTTCGGTGTGCAGAAGACGATACGGATCCGGGAAGCTGCAACAGATTATTTTGAAGATACGCTGGGTGACCTGGGGCAGATCGATTTTGATACGGTACAGATTTTGTTTATCGGATCCGGACTGAATGATTATCACGCGGGGAATCCCATTGAGTCCGTGACGGATCCGTATGATGAATATACGTATTGCGGAGCGATCCGCAGTATTGTAAAGGAACTGCGGGAGGCTTATCCGGATCTGCGGATCATATTTATCACGCCGCCGTATACCTGGTATACGGTACCGGAGGTAACCTGTGAAGAGTACGATCTGGGAGGCGGCGTACTGGAAGATTATGTCAATGCGGAGATTGGGATCTGTGAAGCATTGGATGTGGAAGTGATCGATATTTATCATGACTATTATCCTCATGACAACTGGGACGATCTGTATCTCTATACGAATGACGGATTGCATCCCAACGAAGCGGGGCGGGAGAAGATTGCCCAGACACTGGCGGACTACCTGAATCAGACGTTAGACGAGGAGTGACAGACGGATGAAGACACCGTGGGAACTTTTGAAAGAGAGCAAGACAAAAATAAAGACAACCTGGAGGATCGCGTTCGTATCGGCGCTGGTGCTGGGATTACTGATCCATCTTCCGGTGATGCTGTCGGATATTCCGAATCATGACGGACTGAGCAGCATGTATTTTGACCAGAATATGATCACTTCCGGTCGCTGGTTTTTAACTGTTGCCTGTGGATTTTCCTCTTATTTTACCATACCCTGGGTGATCGGACTGATCGGACTGATATGGCTGGCACTTACGGCGGCGGTACTTACGGAAGTGCTGGAACTGACGGATCCGGTGACCATTACTGTGGTGAGCGGTCTGTTGGTATCTTTTCCGGCGCTGGCATCTACTTTTGCCTATGTGTTTACCATGGATGGTTACATGCTGGCGCTGTTCCTGGCAGTGCTGGCGGTTCTGTTTACGGCGAAATATCCCAGAGGCTATCTGGCCGGTGCAGTGTGTCTGGCATTCAGCATGGGAATCTATCAGGCGTACCTGCCTTTTACGATCCTGCTGTGTGTATATAAGATCCTGCTCTATTTTATGGAGGAAAAAGGCTGGAAAGAAAAGGCGAAATATGTATGCCGTTATCTGGGGATGGGAATTGCCGGCGGAGTATTGTATTATGTGATCCTGCAGATCCTGTTGAAGCTGCAGGGCAAGGTGCTGGATACTTATCAGGGGATCAATTCCATGGAGCAGATGGGATCCGGCATGGGAATTCTGGCAACCATCAAGGAAATGTACGTGGATTTCCTGGCATTTACGGTTCACGGCAATGTTCTTGTGAACAATATTTTTTCACTGGCGGCCTGCATTATTTTAGTGGCAACGGTAGTATTTTTAGTGATCCGCAGTATGATTTGGAGAAAATGGTGGAAGAATCCGGCATTTTTCGTTATAATGATTCTGTTGGGCATCAGTATGCCGCTTCTGACCAATGTGATATTGCTCATTTCTCCGAACCTGACCTATCATTTGCTGATGCGATACCAGTGGGTATTGTATCTGATCCTTATGACGGCGTTCGCGGACCGGTATACCGCTGAGGAGAGTCGTACGGACGTGGTATTGCAATGGGCAGCATTGTGTGCGGCGGTGGTATTGGTGTTCGATTATGGAATTTCCGATAATATCGGATATTCCAATCTGGAGAAAAAGTACGAGAAGACGTATGCGTATTGTGTACGTCTGCTGGACCGGATCGAGCAGACTCCCGGATATTATCAGGGGATTCCCATTGCATTGGTGGGAGTCATCGGCTATGATGAATTCCCTACAACGGATATCACGGGGAAGGTTACGGACGGTATGATCGGACTCAGCGGAGATTACCTCATCTATAAGGGAGCGGATTATCAGGCATTTATGCAGAATTATCTGGGGGCAACCCTGAATTTCCTGGATCCCGATACGGTGGGTGAGATCTACATGACACAGGAATACATTGACATGGATACGTTCCCCGGACCGAATGCTACGAAAGTGGTGGATGGGATCCTCTATGTCAAGACAGAGAACTGCGGAAGGGATTAAGAAGATGTCTTTATTGTCAATTGTCTTACCGGCATATAACGAAGAACAAAATATTGCGAATACCGCGAAGGTACTGGGCGAATTGCTGGACCGACACGGGATAGATTATGAACTGGTGTTTATCAGCGACGGTTCCAAGGACGGCACGTTTGACCGGATCCAGGAAGAGGCAGCGAAGAATCCGAGAGTGCGGGGAGCGGAATTCTCCCGGAATTTCGGTAAGGAGGCCGGTATTTTTGCCGGACTGGAGCTGACCACGGGAGATGCCGTGATCGTAATGGATTGTGACCTGCAGCATCCGCCCGAGGTGATCCCTCAGATGTGGGAAAAATGGCAGCAGGGTGCCGAGATCGTGGAGGGCATCAAGTCTGACAGAGGGCGTGAGAGCCTGGGATATAAGCTGTCTGCAGGACTGTTTTATAAGATCATGAGCAAGCTGATCAAAATGGATATGAATGCTTCCTCCGATTTTAAGCTGCTGGACAGAAAGGTGGTCCGGGTCCTGCTGGAATTGCCGGAGCGCAATACCTTTTTCCGGGCACTGACCTTCTGGGCCGGATTTCAGACAGAGACCGTGGAATACGAAGTGCAGGAGAGACAGTACGGACAGAGTAAATGGTCCTTCTGGAGCCTGATGAAGTATGCCATCACCAATGCGACGTCCTTCAGTACCCTGCCGTTACAGCTGGTGACGATCATGGGAATGATATCCATATTTTTCAGCGTGGTACTGGCGATCCAGACACTGGTACGATATATCATGGGGACAGCTGTGGAAGGCTTCACCACTGTGATCCTGTTGATCCTGATCATCGGAGGATTCCTGATGCTGAGCCTGGGGATCATCGGACATTACATTGCCAGAATTTATGAAGAAGTCAAGGGAAGACCCAAATATATTATCAGTCATGTAACGGAAAATGTACCGGGTACAGCGGTGGGAAGCTGGAAGCGGGAGCGCAGGGAAAATTAGAACATAACCAAAGCATATCAGAAAAGAGGATGCATTATGATAGATATTAAATTCAATGTACCGCCTTATGTGGACAAAGCAGCAGATTACATTCAGGAGTGTGTCAAAAATCAGAAGATCTGCGGAGACGGTGAGTATACGAAAAAATGTAACGCCTGGATCGAGGAGAGAACAGGAACCGGCAAATGTCTGCTGACCACTTCCTGTACGCATGCGACGGAGCTGGCAGCGCTTTTGTGTGATATCAGACCCGGAGATGAGGTGATCATGCCTTCTTATACGTTTGTGTCCACTGCGGATGCGTTCGTGCTCCGCGGCGCGATCCCGGTATTTGTGGATATCCGTCCGGATACCATGAACATTGATGAGACATTGATCGAGGATGCGATCACCGAGAAGACCAGAGCCATCGTACCGGTACATTATGCCGGAGTGGCGTGTGAGATGGATACCATCATGGATATTGCAAGGAGACACAATCTGAAGGTGGTAGAGGATGCCGCACAGGGCATTATGGCCACTTATAAGGGAAAGGCACTGGGAACCATCGGTGATTTCGGTGCTTACAGCTTCCATGAGACGAAGAACTACAGCATGGGAGAGGGCGGTGCTCTTCTGATCCGTGATCAAAAGGATGTGGAAGAAGCGGAGATCATCCGTGAAAAAGGAACCAACCGCAGCAAATTCTTCCGCGGTCAGATCGACAAATATACCTGGGTGAATTACGGATCCTCCTATCTGCCCAGTGATATGAATGCTGCCTATCTCTATGCACAGCTGGAGATCGCAGATGAGATCAATGAGGCCAGACTGGCCTGCTGGAACCGCTATTATGAGCAGTTGAAGCCGCTGAAGGATGCCGGGAAGATCGACCTGCCTACCGTACCGGAAGGCTGTGTACACAATGCCCATATGTTCTATATCAAGGCAAGAGACCTGGAGCAGAGGACACGGTTTATCAGCTATATGAAGGAGAACGGCGTGCTGGTCGTATTCCATTACATTCCGCTGCATACCGCTCCCGCAGGGCAGAAATTCGGACGCTTCCATGGGGAGGACCGTTATACCACCAGAGAGAGCGAACGTCTGGCCAGACTTCCCATGTATTACGGACTGACGCTGGATCAGGTAGACTACATCTGTGGTCTGATAAAAGATTTCTTTGAGTTAGAGGAGCAGTAGAATGCAGAAAGCACGCAGGGCGCTTGCGCAGATCGCAGGCAGATTTCTGTTCATAGGGATTTCGGTACAGATCGTACTGGGGATCTGTTGGATGATCAGAGCTTTTGGCATTTTCCCGGAGTTCGGGGACAGTTATCTGTGGCTGAGAGCGGCGGATACTCTTGTATGTGATGATTATATGGGGATCGGATACCCTCTTTTTCTGATGCTCGCAAAAGGGATAGAATCCATAAGTTCTATCCCTTATCCTTTTTTTGTGTACACGGTGCAGATCTTGTTCGCATTTTACAGTGGCGTCGTATTTTTAAAATCCTGTGGCATGACGAAGAAAGTGTGGCTGGTGTGGGGAAGTCTCGGACTTCTGACTTGCCCGTTTGCCCTGCAGTGTCATGTGGCGGTGCTGCCGAATTCTCCGGGATTTTCTTTCCTGCTGCTGGAATTGTCGGTGCTTATGGGGATCCTGCGTCAGGATGCGGATGGCGATGCAGTAAAATTCCCTCTCCGACAGATGTTTACGGCCGGAGTCTGGTGGGCGCTTGGCACAGTGTTTGTCGTGGAGAACCTGTGGATTGGCCTGGTGCCGCTTGCGGTGGTATGGGTTCTGCATCTGATCCGCGGCAGACAGCTGGGAAAACAGAGAGTGCTGGGAGAACTGGTGCTGCTGGCGGCAGTCGCGGGGATTTTATTCACGGCGGTATCTCTGTGGCAGACGCCCGGCAGTTATGGTAAGGCGGAGAATACGGTGAGTGCGGCAATGATGCGCAGATTTACCTGGTCCCATATGCGGGTGGAAAAAGAATACGACACCTGGCCGGAGGAATTGCGCAGTCTGTACAGCTGGGAGGAAATACAGCAGTCCGGACGGTATGCGGGAACGATGCCGACGGATCTGCAGAAAAAGGCGGAAGAGACACTTGGTGTCAGCGGGGCACAGCAGCTGTTCCGTAAGTACGCTGTCTATCATCTCAAGGCTTATTTTTCCGATAATATACACCAGATCGCATGGGACATGGCTGGATATGTCATGCCGCCCGTGATGCTGCAGCTGTTGCTGAACGGCCGGGGGTATGATTCTTTTTCTGCCAGAAATGTGGATCTGATGATGACCGGAGCTCTGCAGCTGACCAATTTCCTGCTGAAATACAGCAGTGTGTGGTTCCTGCTGGGGAGTATTACGGCACTGCTCGGCGCACTGGCCGGGAAAAAGCGTATCCGGTGGGAGGTCGTGTGTATGTGTGGCATAACGGCGCTTGGCATGGCAGTATGGTACACCATGCAGGATGCGGGATGCTGGGATTATAAAAACGGACTGCTCCCCGGAATGTTATGGCTGGTGGGAATGATCTCGGTGGCATATCATTGTCTGACACAGGAGGAATGATGACAGAACGCAGAAAAATGAAAAAACCGGAAAATGTCTGGTTCCTTTTGGGAGCACTGGCGGTGCTGGCAATGGGAATCCCTTATCTGATACTGGGGAAAGATGCTATATTTGTGTATCACGATCAGCTGGATGGAGAAGTGATCGCTTATCTGCTGCAGGCGAGACATCTGTGGGACGGCAGCGGTATTTTGCCGGAATTTATGAACGGCGCGTCGAGGACCGCTCTTACCATGCCGGCACCGGCCTGCGTATTGTTATACCGTCTGCTGCCTGCGGAGACGGCGCTTGCCTGCATGCAGGTGGCCGGGAGCTTTGTCGGATATGTCGGAATGTTCCTCCTGCTTTGGTGGGCAGCGGAAGATTCCGAAATATTAAGCGGGAGAAAAGGAACGGTAGGTTTCCTGGCGATGACGGTAGGTTGTATGTATGCCTATCTGCCCTTTTTGCCGGTGTACGGATTGTCGCAATACGGACTGCCGATGCTCCTGTATTGTGTACTGCGGCTACGGGAACGGGACAGATCTATTCGCGAGCGGCTGCTGTATTATGCCTATGTAGTATTTTTCGGTGCAAATTCTTCTCTGGTACTGTCCGGATTTGCGGTACTGGGGATCTGGGCCGTAGGGGAGATCATTGCGGCACTGCGCAGAAAGTATTCGACAGCACAGGGGATTGCATGGATTTTACTGCTTCTCACTTATCTGTTGGAGAACGGTGCTCTGTTTTTGCAGATCTTCGGCGTGGGAGAGAGCACGGTTTCGCATAAGGCGGAGTATGCGCTGACCGCGGTATCTTTTTGGGAACAATGGAAGACGAACCTGTTACAGGGCGGACAACACAGTGTGGATTATCACGGGTGGATCCTGCTCATAGCGGTATTTACGGTGATCGCCGTGATCCGAAGAAGGGCCGTTGACAGTAAAAGAATTTTCCGCTCGCTGGCAATCTCCTGCGGATGTATTGTATTTATAGCAACGGCGGCCGCACTGTGGGACAGCGGGATCGGTGTGAGCCTGCGCTCCGGCTGGGGAGCGTTGAAGGGATTTCAGGCCAACCGTGTTTTGTGGCTGAGCCCCTGCCTGTGGTATTTTGCTCTGGGATGCTGCCTTTTGCTGCTGCTGCGGCAGCTCTGCGAGAAACGGTGCGTGAGGAATGTGATCCTGTTCACAGTTACAATGATTCTCACTGTGACGACTGCGGAACAGATTCTCTTTCAGAGCAATCTGAAACCGAATCTGCAAAAGACGGTGAACCGGGAGTACGGAGCTATGAGCTTCCGGGATTATTATGCCATAGATGTACTGGATCAGGTGCAGGAATATATTTATGACAATTTCGGGGAGCGGCCGGAAGATTACAGAGTGGTCAGCTTAGGGATCGATCCGGCGGCGGCATTATATCATGGATTTTACTGCCTGGACGGATATTCCAATAATTATTCCCTGGAATATAAACACCGTTTCCGTAAGATCATAGCGCCGGAGCTTGCCAAGAGCGAGTACCTCGAGGATAATTTCGACCACTGGGGGAACCGCTGTTATCTGTTCAGCGCGGAATGCCCCGGATATTATACGATTCAAAAGGGTGGATTCTATTTTCAGAACTATGAGATCGACACGGAACGCCTGAGAGAACTGGGAGGCACTTATCTGCTGTCGGCAGCGTATATCGATCATAGCGAGAATACGGGACTGGAACCGGTGAGAGAGGAAGCGTTTGAGACAGAGGACAGTTATTACCGCATCTATCTCTATCGGATCATGGAAAAATAGTCCGGCGACAAAATAGATTCGCGATTCCTCCGACGAAAGGAATCGTCTGCGGAACGGAGATTAGCATGAAGGAAAGCAACAGATGGAAAAAAATCCTGCCGGAGCTTCTGGCAGTTATCTTATGTCTGGGGATCATGTGCGTGGGCATCAGTCTGAAAGAGGGCTACCACATGGATGAACTCTTAAGCTTTGAGCTGGCCAATGCCAGATACAATCCCTGGATCGTACCCACACAGCCGGAGGGACGACTGGCGAAGTTCGTGAGGGAGGAAATTCAGGGAGACAGTTTCCCGGAGACGGTGTCCAATCTGACGGACACGGTAAAGGATGTGCTTCAAAACCGGGGGAACAGTAAGCTTCTGTCATATAAAGCGGATGTCTATGAGGAACCGGTATGGATCTCGGCGGAGCAGTTCCGGGATTATGTTACTGTGGACGGTGACGATGCCTTTGATTATCTGTCGGTTTATTTTAATGTGAAAGATGACAATCATCCGCCGGTACATTTTATGCTGCTGCATACCATGAGTTCCCTGTTCGGTGGGACGCTGTCACCGTGGCTGGGATGTTTCATCAACCTGGTCTGCCTGGGCATCACGTTGTGGCTGTTACTGCGACTGGGCAGACAGCTTGCGGATATTTTTTCCATGCGGGAAAGGGGCAGACAGCTGGGAATTCTGGCAGTGCTGCTGTATGGACTCAGTACGGGAGCACTGGCAACGGTACTGCTGATCCGGATGTACGGACTGTTGTCCTGTCTGTGTGTGGCGTTGCTTTCTGTGCATGTGGAGAAGTGGAAGGACCATGGATTCGACCGGAAAAATAAAGGCCTGATCGCTGTTACGGTACTGGGATTTTTAACACAGTATTTTTTCCTGTTTTATTGTATCCTTCTGGCAGCGGTTACGGCAGCTGGACTGTTGTGCGGTAAGAGAACGAGAGAATTGTGGATCTATGTCCGTTCGATGATCCTGGCGGCAGTGATCGGTCTTGCGCTGTTTCCTTTTGCGGTAGCGGATGTATTTTCCAGTGGAAGAGGCACCGAGGCGCTGGATAATCTGGCTTCCGGGTTCTCCGGTTACGGGGCGAGACTTCTAAGCTTTGCTAAAATTGTGGCAGACCGGACGGTAGGTGGGCCGTTACTTGCTGCGGCATGTCTCGCAGGAGTGGTTCTGGCGGTGACCGCAGGCTGGCATAAATATCAGGAATATCGCAGGGACGGGGCTGAGAAGGCAGGACAGAATGTGGGACCGAATGAGGGATCGAATGCGGGAATCCTGAGTCTGCTGATCGTACCGGTGATCGGTTATTTTCTGCTGGCATCCAGAATGTCACCTTATCTTGTGGATCGTTATGTGATGCCGTTGTTTCCGCTGGCTACGTTATTACTGGCACTGTTATTGTGTTACCTGGGCAAGAAGCTTTCGGAAGTATGCGGATGGACAGAATGGGCAACGGGAATCTGTCTGATCGTATGGATCATGGCGGTGCAGGGACTGCGGCTGGCCGGCTATGATGGGGAATATCTCTATCGGGGATACGGACAGCAGGAACAATTGGCGGAGGAATATGCGCTTCTTCCCTGTATCTGTGTCTATGCTGGAGTCGGATATTATGAGAATCTTCCGGAATTCATGCATTATGACAGCACTCTGTTAGTGACGGCAGAGGAACTGGCGGATCGTAAGGATGTAGCGTCGGTACAGTCCCTGGACCGGGTTGCGGTACTGATCAAACCCGGAGTGGAAGAGAGCTCGGTGATCTCCGTAATGCAGGAAAAATACGGCCTGGAACCGGAGGAAGCATTGCTTTCCGAAGGGGTACACGGCGATAAGATCTATTTGTTTGTAAAAACATCTGAAAACGTAAAACGAGAGTAAAGCTTGGAAATGAGAAATATGTTCATGACGTTTTGAGCCTGAATGAAGCGAAAGGAATGAATATAAAAATGATCGTAGTTCGTCTGATATGGCTGGCGGTACTGACGCTGGCACTTCCCATGTGGGTGGGCCACTGTTTCGCAGCTGTGGATAAATCTCATAAAAATGCAGTATTCCTGTGGATAAGCGGACAGATGTTACTCTGGGCCGGATTTCAGGTGATCTGCGTTCCGGTGATCCTTTTGGAGGGGCGATTTCGGCATGTTATGATCGGATATTCGGTATACCTTCTGGTATTACTTGTGCTGGCAACGGTATTTTGGTTCCGGAATCCCCGGGGACTGCGTCCGGTGCGGCAGGAGAAGACAGCGAAGTCAGAGAAGACAGAGGTTCTGCTCTGGGTGATTTTTGCTGTGCTATTATTGATACAGCTGGTGCTGGCGGTCGTGATGGTATATGGGGACGGCGATGATGCTTATTATGTGGCAATCTCTACGGCGGCACAGGAATCCGGGAAAATGTACCAGAAGATTCCTTATACCGGCATGAATACCGAACTGGATGTGCGGCACGGACTGGCACCTTTTCCCATCTGGATCGCATGGCTGGCGCGGATGACCGGGATCTCCACCGTAGTGGTGGCCAAAACATTGCTGCCGGTGGTGCTGATCTCTATGACATATGGCGTATTTTATCTGCTGGGAAGCAGGATCCTGTTTTCCGGGCAATCGGTTCCGCTGTTTCTGATCTGCACGGAAGTGTTGGTAATGTTCGGCGATTATTCTTTTTATACCGTGGAGAATTTCATGATCGCAAGAAGCAGACAGGGAAAGGCGGCTTTGGGAAGTATTTTGATCCCGATGATCTTCTTCCTGCTGCTTTGGCTGTTCCGCAGACTGCAGGAGGAGAAAAAGATCACAGTCGGATTCTGGATGCTGTTGGGAGCGGTGATGATTTCCTGTTGTCTGGCAAGTACCATGGGAGCGTTGCTGGCCTGTATGCTGATGGGAGTGGCCGGGATCTGCGGAGCTGTCTGCTATAAGAGATTTCGGTTATTGCTGCCCCTCGCCGCCTGTTGCATTCCCTGTGTGATCTATGCGGGAATGTATCTGCTGCTGGGATAAGGGAGGATGGAAATGGAAGCGTTGAAGCTGTTTCAGGAATATATGGGAACGGGACTGATCATGATCTGGTTCCTGGTGAGCCTGTTATATCTGTGGGTGACAGAGAAGAGAAAATATATCCGCATCCTGTTTGTCTATGTACCGTTGGTATTGTTGCTGGTCTTCTTCAATCCGGTGGTTGCGAAGATCATATCCGGACTGGCGGATGGAGAAATTTATTACCGGATTCTGTGGCTTCTGCCGGTGACACCGGTTGTTGCATTCACTGCGGTCAGTCTCTGTGGAAAGCTGAGGGGATATCTGAAATATGTGGGGATAACGGCCGCACTGATCCTGTTTATGCTGTCCGGAAGCCTGATCTACCGCAATCCCTATTTTCAAAAAGCAGAGAATGTCTATCATGTACCCCAGAGTGTAGTGGATATCTGTGATGCCATTGAAGTCCCGGGCCGGGAGGTCATGGCAGTGTTCCCCGGGGAGCTTTTACAGTATGTCCGCCAGTACAGCAATCTGGTGTGTATGCCTTATGGCCGCAATATTGTCGTAAGCAAGTGGACGGTACAGAACGATCTCTACGATGTCATGGAGCAGGAGACCATAGACGCCGGCGAACTGGCGACACTGGCCCGCGAAGAGCAATGTGCGTATATTATCCTGCCGGAGACGAAGACACTGGTCGGAAAACTGGAAGACCTGGAATATGAAGAGTTCGGGAGAATGCACGGATACGTCATCTATAAAGATGCTACCGTGGATCTGTATTACTTTATGAAATAAGATTGGCAGCGTTTTTGCTGACAATCTTATGAATAGCGTGGCTCATTGCAGAGAACTGCCAATAAATGTGGAGCGCCCTTTGCGACACATTTATGAATTGAGTGCATGGCTCGTAACGTAGGGGCCGTAAAATCCACGCAGAAAGGACTGCCCGCCCTGGACTCGGATGCTAGCTACAACTGTGGATTTTCTAAAGGAAAGTGACCAAGTGTTTCTCGTCATGACGGGGCCGCCTTTACGTTGCCATCCATGTGCACCAAAAGCCATGCAAGCGTGGCTTGGCTAACGCGAACATCGTGTTCGCGTTGCCCCTGCGGCTCAACCACTTTCCAAGAAAATCTCACAGTCTCCGCCGCATCTACGCCCGGGAGTGCAGTCCTTTTCTGTTGGAAACCTCCCACCTCAGCGTGGGCACAGGTGACAGGAAGAAGCTCATCTGTGCCCTTAAACCAAGGTATGGGGCGTTACACACAAGATTTGATGATCACGCCCCGCGCAATGAAAACTATCGGGGCTTTATTGACCATAATTGATGATTACGCCCCGCATAACGAAAACTATCGGGGCTTTATTGACTAAATTTGATGATCACGCCCCGTATAGCGAAAGCTGCCGGGGCTTTATTGACTAAAATTGATGATCACGCCCCGCGTAACGAAAGCTATCGGGGCTTTATTGACTAAAATTGATGATCACGCCCCGCGTAACGAAAGCTGCCGGGGCTTTATTGACTAAAATTGATGATTACGCCCCGCGTAACGAAAACTATCGGGGCTTTATTGACTAAAATTGATGATCACGCCCCGCGTAACGAAAACTATCGGGGCTTTATTGACCATAATTGATGATTAAGCCCCGCATAACGAATAAGACAGCGATTTGTGCGCAAGCTCCCATCGCTGTCCTCACTATGCCTGTGCTCTGCTCTGCTTTCGTAATTCTCAAGTTAGTAAGACAAGTATATTACCGTCAGGAAAGTGTTTTTAGAAATCCAGGCAGTATTTTTATGGAAGAATCTATGAAAACGCTCTAAAAATTACGGCTTCGACATAGGATGCTTCCATTCCGGCAGTAATTATCAGTTACTGCAAAAGAAAATCACTTCAAATTTACTGCTTCTACAGCACAAAATGAATTTCAGGCGGTAAAGACCGGAACATCAAAGCAAAAATACCAAAAGCCAAAAAAGCCCAAAATACCAAAAACAAAAAAATACCACCCGGGCATTGATATGCCCGCTGTCTATTTGACAGGAGCATATCATTGTCATCCGGGTGGCAGAAGTATGCGATCATCGATTCTATTTATTATTCCTGTGAAGCGTAACCCTTGGAATAGTAGTTCAGGAAGTATTCAAAGCGTTTGGCAATGAGCTTTCGTCCTTTTACGTTCAGGTGCAGGTTATCGGTCAGGTATTCCTTGGCATTATCTTCTGTGATGCTTCCGTACAGGTTATCCATAAAGGAAACACTGTGAAGGTTGGAGGAATAACATTCTTTGATCACATAAGTGGATAAAACATCGCGACCATTATAAATATAGATATCCGAACTTACATAATTGCCATCCTCATCTATTGCATATGCGTAAGTAGGAGACATTACAATAATACGGATCTGCGGATACAGACGCTGCAGGACTTCGAGGCTTGCCTCCAGATTGCCGGTGAACTGCGTAGGATCCGTAGGATTGTCATCATTATACATAGCATTTCCCATCAGATAATCGGTGGCATCATACATGATCGCCACGGTATCAATGGTGTTGAAATCCAAAGTTTTCAGAGTGCTTACGACTTCTTCCGCTTCGGGTGGAGTCTTGTCACCCAAAGCTTCTGCAGCATCATTGTAATAGCCGTCCAGGGGAACTCCGGCGGCCAGATTCACCAGCCAATACAGACAGTAAGCATCCATAGGGGCAAGGGTGGGATCAAAATTGGTGTGTTGCGCGGCCAGATAACTTCCACTGATGGAACAGTTGTATACGGTAGCACCGGTCTCCTTGGCAATCAGGCTGGCCAGATTGTCGGAAGAACCGCGGTCATCGGCAAAGGGTGCATTTCCGAACACGACAATATTAGAAGCATCGTTTACTATCATTTTACCGTTCTCATCGGTCAGGGGGAGGATAGAATCCCAGCTGTCATCATAGGATCCCTGTCCGTCCTTGAAAATATCCGACTGGCTTACCCGCTGTCCCCAATGCGTAATGCGATAACCCAGCAGGCCTACCACCACAAGCAATACCAGGGCAAAAAGGACATGAAGATTCAGAAAACGCCGGATACCCTTAGGAGCGGGATGTTCCTCTTCCTCCTCTTCCCGGTCATTTTCTTCATATTCATCATCCGGATTCCCCTCGAAATCATCGGAAATATCGGATTTCCCAAAATCTGTGTCTTGCACAGTTTCATTTTCCAGGTCTATAATCTCAATATCAGGCATGTCATTCACGTGTTCGTCTCGTTTCATTCCATCTCTCCGTTTTAAGTATCTGTTTTTAAGTGGTAAAAAGAGTTATTCTGATTTTACTATTATACGGAAAGAAAGTCCACAATATTAGAAAGATTTAAGAAATTCTGAAGAAATGGACGAACAGCTTGAAGCGGCGGAAATAGAATGTTATAATGTTACGGAATTGTTACACTGAAGTACATTGAAGAATTATGAGCAGAAGGGATAGATAAAATGAAAAAATTATTTAACCATACAAAACGTCCGGACCGTAACTGGGAAGAAGACGTACAGGATGGTTACGATTGGGATGAAGAGCAGGACGGCGAAGAGTACTACGCCGACGATGAGGAGTACACCGACGAGGAGTACACCGGAGACGAGGACGGTGAAGAGTACTATGCCGACGACGAGGAGTACACCGATGAAGAGCAGGACGGCGGAGAGTACTATGCCGACGACGAGGAGTATATCGGAGACGAGGACGGCGGAGAGTACTATGCCGACGATGAGGAGTACACCGGAGACGAGGACGGCGAAGAGTACTATGCCGACAGTGAGGAGTACACCGGAGACGAGGACGGCGAAGAATATTACGCCGACGACGAGGAGTACACTGGAGACGAGAACGGTGAAGAGTACTATGCCGATGACGAGGAGTATATCGGAGACGAGGACGGCGAAGAATATTACGCCGACGATGAAGAGTACTATGCCGACGATGATATGGCACCTGCTCGCAGTGGCAAAAGGAAAAAGAGTAAAAAGCAGGGTGGCAATAAAATAGCTGCTATCTGGACCAAATTCCTGAACATGAGTACCATGGACCGCATTATGACGGCAACCGGTGTGGCAGTGCTGATCTTGGCCATTGTGACAGGCAGTGTATATGCCAGCGCACGTATGGTGGATCATCAGGTATCGGAGTTCGTCAGTGTGGGCAGCCAGCTGGACGGCATCCAGATGATCGGTGAGCAGGGTATGCTGGCAGTGGCAGATGCAAAGCTTGCGAAGATCGCAGCAGCCAATGCAGTCGACGATGAGAATGAGGAACAAAAAGAATATGATGAGGCCGAGTATACCAACGGTGGTACCGTTGAACTGGAACTGGTCTCCGTGCAGAAGGATCTAAAGATCAAATTTACCAATAAAAAGAGCGGTAAACTGATCTCCAATGTACCTTTCAGCGTGACGATCACGGATCCCAAAGGTAAATCCGATACCTGGACCGATGATGACATGGACGGTATTATCTACAAGAAGGGCATTACCCCCGGCAACTATACGGTAGCGGTAAATACCCTGACCGATGAAAAATATAAGGATTACACACTGCCTACCGGTACCCAGAAGGTAGAAGTCAGAAAGGATATCGCTTATAAAAAGGTCGATGTGGCAAACGAGATCAAGAAGGAATCCGAGGTCAATGCAGCAAAAGAGGACACCATGAAAAATGATACTGTGGTGGAGTCTATTCTGGAAGATACCGTGCAGTGGGTAGAAAGTAAGAAATTACCTCCTACTTATAGAGAGGTAACAAAGGATACCGTGGTAAATCCGGAAAAACAGACGGCTTACAACGGAAGATTCCTGCGCATAGCAAATGAAAAGATCAGTATCACGGTGGGAGAGACCAGGCAGCTGAATCCGCCGGCAGGAGCCACGGTTGTTAGCTGGAGCAGCGATAATGCGACGGTGGCCAGTGTAAATAATGGTGTGGTTACCGGCGTGAAGGCAGGTGGACCTGTAACGATCACTTGTACGTATACGGAGGCTGGCAGTGCTACGCCGACTCCTACACCTACGCCGACTCCTACACCTACGTCGACACCTACACCTACACCGACACCGGAGACGACCCCCACAGCACCGGAGACGACCCCTACAACACCGGAGACGACCCCTACAACACCGGCTCCGGGAGAAACGACCGGTACACCTACAGGAGGAACAGGGGAAGATGGTAGCTCCTCAGGTGAGTCGCAGTCCGTGGGAGGCGGCAGCCTTCCTACAGCATATGCACAGGTAGGAAGCACACAGAAGACCTTTACCTGGGAAGTTACTGTTACGGAAGTCCAAAAGCCGACCGCTGTTTTGGAACCGGCATCCCTGAACGTAGAAGCAGGAAAAGAAGCAACAGCACAGGTTAAAGTTACAAATTTCACAGGTGCAACTTATAAGATCACTGCAAATTCCAATGATAAAGCAGCCACTGCGGCGGTAGATGCAAACGGTAAGATCACAGTGAAAGGTGTAGCGGCCGGTGACGCGAAGATCACAGTCACCGTAACGATGGGAACTGAGACTAAGACACTGGATCTGGCAGTGAAGGTCACAAATGGAATCAAGATTACTTTGGATAAGACAGCTGTAACCGTTTATCCGAAATCTACGGCTGCTGTAACAGCCTCTGTCAGCGGAAGCGGAACCATAACGGCAGATTCCGGAGATAAGAATATTGCCACGGTAGCTGTAAGTGGCAAAACGATCACCGTTACCGGTGTGAAAAAAGGAACCGCAACCATCACTGTCACATATAAGGAGGGCAGCGCGGAAGCAAAAGCCACCTTTACAGTTACGGTAGCGGGCGATGTGAATCCCAGAGAGGATACAAAAACACCGTTAAAGGATACCAGCGGCAGACAGCTGTATGTATCCATCGGTGACAACCAATACCGGGCGGCAGCGTATGCGGATTATTACACTGCCACAAAGTTTTTCCTCATGGAGGAGGCCAGATATACCGGATGGCAGACGTTAGACGGTAAGGTATATTTCTTCAAGGCAGACGGCAGCAAGGTGACCGGTGAGCAGGTCATCCAGGGTGCAAAATATAACTTCGCAAGTGACGGTTCCCTGGTAGTGGGATCAGGTACTATGGGCATTGATGTGTCCAAGTGGAACGGCAGCATTGACTGGAATGCGGTTAAGAATTCCGGAGTGAATTATGTGATCATTCGTGTGGGATACCGTGGATCATCTCAGGGAGCATTGATCGAGGATCCCAAGTTCAAGACCAATATCAAGGGAGCTACGGCAGCTGGTCTTAAGGTAGGTGTATACTTCTTCACGCAGGCAGTGGATGAGGTAGAAGCAGTACAGGAAGCATCCATGGTACTGGACCGCATCAGCGGATATAAGATTTCTTATCCGGTATTCCTGGATGTGGAAGGCAGCGGCGGAAGAGGCGATGCCATCGATTCTGCTACCAGAACCGCAGTCTGCAAGGCATTCTGCAACACGATCAAGAATGCGGGATATACTCCCGGTGTCTATGCCAACAAGACATGGTTGACATCCAAGATGGATGCAGGTGCTCTGAGCGGTTACAAGATCTGGCTGGCACAGTATGCCAAGACCCCGACCTATACCGGCAGATATGATCTGTGGCAGTACAGATCCGACGGAAAAGTCAGCGGTATCAGCGGCAAAGTCGATTTAAATATCAGCTACCTGGGATATTAAGATTTGCAATAAAGCCAAGACCGACTGCTCGCAGGCGGTTCTGGTGCTTTATTAGCAAATCAAACACACATGAGCAAGTAGGACGATAGTCCGGAATGCGAATGGGTGTCACGGATTCGAGAGCACGAAGTGCGGAGAAGCCGTGTTAATATTTACAATGAACAGTCAGTGAGACTGCTCGCAGGCAGGACGATAGCCCGTGTTGCTATCCACCCCATTTTATGGTAGAATATCACTATCTATAGCAAAATGCGCACACCTGCGCAGAACGGAGAGAAAATGAGGACTTATCTGGTAACAGGCGGTGCCGGTTTTATCGGTTCCAACTACATTCATTACATGTTCAAAAAATACGATAACGAGATCCGTATCATTAATGTGGATGCCCTGACCTATGCGGGAAACCTGGAGAATCTCAAGGATGTGGAGAAGCGTGACAATTACACTTTCGTGAAGGCAAATATCTGCGACAAGGAAGCCATCAGCAAAATTTTCGCGGAGAACGATATTGACCGCGTGGTACATTTCGCAGCCGAAAGCCATGTAGACAGAAGTATCCGTAACCCGGAGATCTTCGTACAGACCAACGTGCTGGGTACCGCAGTGATGTTAAACTGTGCCAAGGCAGCCTGGGAGCTTCCAGACGGCAGCTTCAAGGCTGGCAAAAAGTTCCTGCATGTATCTACGGATGAGGTCTACGGATCTCTTCCCGATGATGACAATGCTTTCTTCTATGAGACCACGCCTTACGATCCCCACAGTCCTTACTCCGCAAGTAAGGCAAGCTCGGACATGCTGGTGAAGGCATACATGGATACCTATCATTTCCCTGCCAATATCACCAACTGCTCCAACAATTACGGTCCTTTCCAGTTCCCCGAGAAGCTGATCCCTCTGATCATCAACAATGCCCTTCACGGCAAGAAGCTTCCGGTATACGGAGACGGCAAAAATGTCCGCGACTGGCTGTATGTAGAGGATCATGCGAAGGCCATCGACATGGTACAGGAGCAGGGAAGCCTGTTCCAGACTTACAATATCGGCGGACACAACGAGAAGCAGAACATCGAGATCATCCATATTATCATTGAGACCTTACAGGAGATGCTTCCCGATTCCGATCCCCGCAAGGCACATATCAACAACGATCTGATCACTTACGTGGAAGACCGTAAGGGACATGACAGAAGATATGCGATCGCGCCGGACAAGATCAAGGCAGAGATCGGCTGGTATCCCGAGACCATGTTCAAGGAAGGCATCCGCAAGACCATCGCCTGGTACTTCGAGCATGAAGACTGGATGAACAATGTGACCAGTGGCGATTACCAGAAATACTACAATGAAATGTATGAGGAAAAGTAAAGAATATCTGCTAAATGGGAACGATGAACGTCGTTCCCATTCGGTGTGTTAAAAAACAAGTATTTTAAGGAGGTTTTTATGAAAGGAATTATACTGGCGGGAGGTTCCGGAACCAGACTTTATCCCCTGACAAAAGCAATATCCAAGCAGATCATGCCGGTGTACGATAAACCGATGATCTATTATCCCCTGTCAACCCTGATGCTGGCAGATATCAGAGAGGTGCTGATCATTTCCACCCCGAGAGATCTTCCGGTATTCAAAGAGTTATTGGGAGACGGCAGTCAGTTGGGCATGCGTCTCGAGTATGCGGTGCAGGACAAACCCCGTGGACTGGCGGATGCTTTTATCATCGGAGCGGAATTCATCGGTAACGACAGAGTGGCACTGGTACTGGGAGATAATATTTTCTACGGGCAGAGCTTTTCGGCAGTGCTTCGTAAAGTAGCCGCCAGAGAAAAAGGCGCGACCATCTTCGGTTATTATGTGCGCGACCCCAGAGAATACGGCGTAGTGGAGTTCGATGAGAACGGCAAGGCACTTTCTATCGAGGAGAAGCCGGAGCATCCCAAGAGCAATTATGCAGTTCCCGGACTGTATTTCTATGATAACGATGTAGTGGAGATCGCGAAGAACGTAAAGCCCTCCGCAAGAGGTGAGATCGAGATCACCAGTATTAATAACGAGTACCTGAACAGAGGAACCCTGCAGGTAGAGACTCTGGGTCGTGGATTCGCATGGCTGGATACCGGCAATCACGATGCACTTCTGGATGCGGCAGATTTCGTGGCAGCGTTCCAAAAGAGACAGGGATTGTATATTTCCTGTATCGAGGAGATCGCTTTCAAACGTGGATTTATTGATAAAGAGCAGCTGCTGGCACTGGCAGAGCCGCTGCTGAAGACGAATTACGGTAAATATCTGGTAGAGGTAGCAAATGGACTCTAAGCTGCGGAAAATGGGGATCCTGGCCTCCATGGCGGTGATCCTGCTGGTGGCACTGGCGGTAATGTATGTGAACAGGGAACAACTGTCCCCCACATCCGGCCAGAACACGGAGGTGTCCGGAGCGCAGAATGCAGGTGACGGCGAAGCAGTGGATCCCGTGCCGGAAGGCACCGGGGAGACGGACACCGCGGAAGCGGATGGCAGGATCGGCAACGACCTGAAAGCCTTTTTAAAAGATAATACGTTTTTTGATCCGGATGTGAATCCAATCCTGGAGGCGGCGAAAGATAACAGCCACCGCCTGTCACTGGTGGCGACTTCCGTGGAAAAGGATCTGCGTATCCAGATCGTGGACAATGAAGGTGTACCGGTGACCGGAGAGAGTTTCTATGTCCGGGTGGACGGTCTGGGAGATTACAAGGATCTGGATCAGGACGGCGTGATCTACATTGCTGATCTGGATTCCGGCGATTATTATATGGAACTGTTACCCATCGAAGGATATAAAGTTCCCATCACCGAGACCAAAGTGCATGTAAAAGAAAAAGTGGAATACCTGGCCATTGATGATATTTCTCTGTTGATCAAGACAGAGGATGAAGTCGATGCGGATGCCGAGGACAGTGCTGTGGCAGGAGCTTTGGCAGATGCGGACAAGACCGAGATCCAAAAGCTGCAGACTACATCCGGCAATGCGAAGGTCGGCATCGATGTGTCCAAGTGGAACGGCACTATCGACTGGGATAAGGTGAAAAATGCCGGAGTACAGTTTGCCATCGTTCGTGCGGGCTACCGCGGTTCGGTTACGGGAAGTCTGGTGGAGGATCCACAGTTTGTCGCCAACATGAAAGGTGCAACAGCCGCTGGGATTCCGGTGGGTGTGTACTTTTTTACCCAGGCTACAGATGAGAAAGAGGCGGTGGAAGAGGCTTCTGCCGTGCTGGAGCTGATCCGTGATTTCCAACTGACCTATCCTGTATTTATTGATACGGAGGGTGCCGGAGGAAACGGCCGGGCGGACGGACTGGATGCGGAGACCAGAACCCTGGTATGTGAGGCTTTTTGCCGGACGGTAGAAAATGCCGGATATACAGCAGGCGTCTATGCCAGCCGCAACTGGTACAACAATAATCTGCAGACCGCCAGACTGGAGAACTATCATATCTGGCTTGCGGAGTACCGTAGTGTGCCGTTATATCAGGGATATTACAAGACCTGGCAGTATACCTCCAAGGGAAAAGTGGACGGTATCGAAGGCAGAGTCGATATGAATATCACCTATGAATGAAAATAATAAAGAGTGAGGATGAAATAAATGGGCAAGATAACAGTAGAAACATGTGAAATCGAAGGATTGAAGATCATTACCCCCACGGTGTTCGGTGATGCCAGAGGGTATTTCATGGAGACTTATAATTACAATGATCTTAAAGCAGCGGGAATCCCGGAAGTGTTTGTACAGGATAATCAGTCTGCTTCTAAAAAAGGAGTTCTCAGAGGACTTCATTTTCAGAAGCATTTTCCGCAGGACAAGCTGGTACGTGTGATCCGCGGAGAAGTCTATGATGTGGCTGTGGATCTGCGGGAAGGCTCCAAAACTTTCGGGCAGTGGTATGGTGTACTTTTGTCTGAGGAGAACAAGAAGCAGTTCTTTATTCCGAAAAATTTCGCGCATGGATTTCTGGTACTGTCCGATTACGCAGAGTTCTGCTACAAATGTACCGATTTTTATCATCCGGATGATGAGGGCGGTATTGCATATAACACGCCGGATATCGGTGTGGAATGGCCCATCCCCGAAGGTATGGAACTGATATTATCCGAGAAGGATACCAAGTGGGGCACTCTGGAACAGTACATGAAGGAAAAAGAGCATGAAAAAAAGTGTGAAAATCAGTAAGAAAACAGGTATTGCCCTGTTCGTGACAGCGGCAGTGATCATGGCTCTGCTCATCGTGTTCCATAAGAATCCGGGACCTGCTGTGGATCAAAGCCAGGAGCTGGCGAAAAAGATCATCTCCTGCGTTGTCATTGCGGCGGCATGCTTTGCGTTTATCCACTGGTACGATAAATTTACCGGACTGCCGGTAGAGTTATTCCAGAATAGACATCTGATCTGGAAGCTGGCGAAAAACGATTTTAAAAAGAGATATGCGGGTTCTTACCTGGGCGCGGTCTGGGCGATGGCACAGCCGGTGGTAACCGTGGCGATGTATTACATCGTCTTCGACAAGATCATGGGAAATACCAGCACACCCCTGCGGGAGGGCGTGGAAGTGCCTTTTGTACTTTTCCTGACAGCGGGACTGGTGCCTTGGTTCTACTTCAGTGAGGCACTGAACAACGGCACCAATGCACTCTTAGAGTACAACTATCTGGTGAAAAAAGTAGTATTTAAGATCAGCATCCTGCCGATCATCAAGATTATTGCGGCTACTTTTATCCATGTATTTTTCGTGTGTCTCCTGTTGATCGTAGCGGCTATTTACGGCTATTACCCCACAATCTACACTATACAGATCATTTATTACAGTTTTTGCCTGTTTATATTTGTGCTGGCACTCAGCTACACCACGTGTGCGGTAGTGGTGTTTTTCCGGGATCTGTCCCAGATCATCAGCATCGGATTGCAGATCGGCATGTGGGCCACTCCGATCTTATGGAATCTGGACGCGCTGTCTCCGGAGTGGATCATGATCCTGAAGCTGAATCCGCTGGTCTATATCGTGAATGGCTACCGCAGTGCGATCTACGAGAAAGAATGGTTTTTCCGGGATTTCTTCTCCACGATGTATTTCTGGATCGTGACGGTGGTATTGTTCGGACTGGGTGCTGTGATCTTTAAGAGACTGAAAGTGCATTTCGCAGATGTGCTATAGTACGATGGATTGTTGCAATTCCGAGAGCTCAAGGAACGGGGTACTGCATTACGGAACTGTTGTGGGGGAAACAGAAAGGGTGAAAGTAATTGAAGGGTGCTCTTGAAAAGTTAAGAAAAATATTGTTATGGAAGCCGGGCAGGGTACTGCTGGCAGTGGGCTGTTGCGGACTGCTGTTGTTAGCACTGATCCCACTGTTTCGACTGACGATTTATGCGGTTCCTTATTATGACGACTATAACTTTGGAAGATTTGCCAGAGCTGCCATAGAGCAGGAGCAGTCGAAATGGGCGGCGATCTCCGGTGCACTGGATTGTTCCAGAACCCAGTGGTATGCATGGCAGGGAACGTATTCTTCTATTTTTTTCATGACACTGATGCCGGCTGTCTGGGGAGAGCAGTATTATTTCTTAGGACCGGTGTTCATTCTGTTACTGCTTTTGGCGGGAAGCATGGTGTTTACCCACGTGATCCTGCGGAAAGTCTTCCGAATGGAGAAATGGAGCAGCCTGGCAATTCAGGCAGTGATCACTATAGCGGAATTTATGTTTATCTATTCCGCGCAGAGCGGCTTCTACTGGTATAACGGCGGGATCCACTATGTGGGAATGCATGGTTTCGGACTTTTGTTTTTGTCTGTGGCCATCTGCCTGGAGAGAGCAGAGGGCAGAACCGCGAAAGGTCTGTTATTCACTGCATCGGTTCTGCTTGCCATGATTACGGCGGGAAGCAATTTCGTCACGGCATTGCAGGGATTATTGTGTCTTCTGACCATCCTTCTGGTCAGCGTGGTAGTGGAACGGCGCAGGACGGGGCTGTGGCTGCTGCCGTCTACACTGGTGTATATCATAGGCTTCGGCCTGAATGTGGCGGCTCCGGGAAATTCCGTACGTGCCCGCAGTTATGTGGGCTGGGGTTACGGACCGTTAGAGTCCATCGGCAGATCATTTTTGGAAGCCGTGAAACACATTCCGGAATATACCGGACCGGTGGTTCTGATGGTGATGTTATTGTTGGTACCTATGATCTGGCAGGCAGTGAAAAGCACGGATTACCGTTTTCATTATCCGGGGATTGTACTCGCCTTGTCCTTCTGTCTGTATGCGACCGGCTATACACCGAGCCTGTATTCCCTGGGACATGCGGGACTGTCCAGAACTCTGAATGCAGTAAAAATCACGTATTTCATGTTGTTGTTTTTAAATGAGATCTATTGGTGTGGCTGGTTGAAGCAGATACTGGAAAAAAGGACGGATAAGTCTGCACAGAAGCTGTCTGCACGAAATGGGGCAGCGGTCTGGTGGTATTATGTGATCATCGGTGTGATGTGTCTTATGATGTTTAAGGTATCACCCAATCAGGCGGGTCACTATTCTTCCTACGGAGCCTATTATTATGTGCACACCGGGGAGGCTTATAATTTCCATCAGGAATATCTGGAGCGGGTGGCAATTCTGTCCGGACCGGAAAAAGATGTGCAGCTGCCGGCCTATCAGTTCCGCCCGTGGTTTTTGTGCATGGGAGAAATCTCCGAGAATGCGGACAATGAGGCCAACCGTTCTCTGGCCATGTGGTACCATAAAGACAGTGTAACACTGAAAGAAAAGGATTAAGACATTATGCAGGATAAGAGAAAACTGGCAATTGAAGTTGATAATGTCCAGAAAATCTATAAATTATATGATAAACCTTCGGACCGTCTGAAGGAAGCTTTCGGATTCGGTAAAAAGACCAAACATAAGCTCCACTATGCCCTGAAAGGCGTGAGTATGAAGATCTATCAGGGGGAAACCGTGGGAATCATCGGTACCAACGGTTCCGGTAAGTCCACCATCCTGAAGATCATCACCGGAGTATTGAATCCGACTTCCGGACGGGTGCTGGTCAACGGGCGTATCTCCGCTCTGCTGGAGCTGGGTGCCGGCTTCAATATGGAATACAACGGTATCGAGAATGTCTATCTGAACGGTACCATGATGGGATTTTCCGAAAAAGAGATCGAGGCAAAACTGCCGGAGATCTTAAGCTTTGCGGATATCGGAGATTATGTCTATCAGCCGGTAAAGACCTATTCCAGCGGTATGTTTGTCCGCCTGGCGTTTGCAGTGGCGATCAATATCGAGCCGGAGATCCTGATCGTAGATGAGGCTCTGAGCGTCGGTGATGTATTTTTCCAGGCAAAATGTTATCATAAATTCGAAGAATTCAAGAAAATGGGCAAGACGATCGTTTTCGTCAGTCACGATCTGAGCAGTATCAGTAAATATTGCGACCGTGTCTATCTGCTGAACCAGGGAAATATTCTGGGAGAAGGCAGCCCCAAGGCCATGATCGATACTTATAAACGGGTATTGGTGGGACAGTACGATGAATCCGAAAATGCCGGTGAGGAATCGGAGAATCTCTTAGATGATGAAGATCTGCAGAGAGCCGCTGCGAAAAAGGCGGATGGCGCAGCCAAAGATGCTGCTGAGGCTTCCGCGGAGGCGAAGGGACAGAATCCCAATGCCCTGGAATACGGTACAAAGCAGGCACAGATCGAAGAATTTTACATTACGGATGACAGGGGTGTGCCTACCAATGCCATTCTGAAGGGGACAATGTTTACCATCCATATGAAGGTCCGGTTTATGGATCCTATACCGGCACCGATTTTTGCATTTTCCGTGAAAAATGTCATCGGTGTGGAGATCACCGGTACCAATACCATGATCGAGAAGGCGTTCTTAGACAGTGTGGAACCAGGTGATGTGAAAAATGTGACTTTTACACAGAAGATGAATCTGCAGGGCGGAGAATATCTGCTGTCTCTGGGAGTGACGGGGTACAATCAGGATACCTTTGAGGTCTATCACAGACTGTATGATGCCCTGAATATTACAGTAGTATCCGATAAAAACACCGTAGGCTATTATGATATGGATTCCAACACGAAAGTGTGGGATGCGGAGGAGAAATAAAGAATGACAGAGACCATCGGCAAAGTAACACTGAATCTGGATAAGTATCCCGGAGAGGATTATTATTGTGACGGCAGTGTGGAAGACGAGATTCTGGAGATTGTAAAAAAATACAGTACCGTGGAATATGACCGGATTATCGCAGAGAGAAAAAGCTGGCCGATCCTGTATCATCTGTCGGCTCTGCGGGAAAATATCGTGGATTTTCTTCCGATCAAAAAGACGGACAAAGTGCTGGAAGTAGGCAGCGGCTGCGGAGCCATTACAGGAGCCCTGTCCCGGAAAGCCGGATCGGTGACCTGCGTGGATCTCTCAAAAAAGCGCAGTCTGATCAATGCATACCGGCACAGTGAAAGTGAAAATGTGACGATCCACATAGGCAATTTTACGGATGTGGAACCGGATCTGCCCGCAGATTATGACTATATCTGCCTCATTGGTGTCTTCGAGTACGGCCAGGCTTACATAGGCGGCAGCACACCTTATGAAGATTTTCTGAAAATTCTGCAAAAGCATCTGGCACCGGGTGGACGAATCGTTATCGCTATTGAGAACAAATACGGACTGAAATATTTTGCGGGCTGCAAGGAAGATCACCTGGGAGACTGGTTTTCCGGAATTGAAAATTATCCGAACGGCGGCGTCGTGCGTACTTTTTCCCGGAAAAAACTGGAGAAGATCTTCGATGCCTGCGGTGTGGGAGAACGCAGTTTTTATTATCCGTATCCCGATTATAAATTCATGACCACGGTCTATTCGGATGCATATCTGCCGGGCCGGGGAGAACTGTCCAATAATCTGCGGAATTTCGACCGTGACAGAATGTTGTTATTCGATGAAAAAAGTGCTTTTGACGGAATCGTGGAAGAGGGGCTTTTTTCTGTATTTTCCAATTCTTATCTGGCAGTGATCGGCAAGCCTCTGGACCTGAAATATGTCAGATATTCCAACGACCGTGCGGAAAGCTTCCGCATCCGTACGGAGATTCTGCGGGATGACCGGGGGAATCGGATCGTGCGGAAATATCCGCTGACCAAAGAAGCCGAGGCGCATGTGCGCCATATGATGGAAGCGTATGAAAAATTAAAAGGACGTTATGCCGGAAGCCGGCTGGACGTTAATGTCTGTCATCCGGGAGAAGAGGACGGCATCCCTTATGCGGAATTTGAATTCGTATCGGGCAGACCGTTGTCGGAACTGATGGATGAATGTCTGGACAGACAGGATATCGAAGGATTCCACAGCCTGTTTGCGGAGTATCTGGAGAGGGTAGGATTCGGGGAAGAAGTTCCGGTAGCGGATTTTGACCTGATCTTTGCCAATATTCTGGTGGACGGGGATCACTGGACACTGATCGATTACGAGTGGACCTTTGACCGTGTCATAGATACGAAAGCACTGGCGTTCCGGGCAATTTACTGTTATGTTCTGGAGAATGAAAGACGCAATGCGTTGGAACTGGACCGGATCTTAGATTGTCTGGACATCACGGAAAATGAGGCGAGACAGTATAGAGAGCAGGAGCGGGAATTCCAGAAATATGTCACCGGACAGAAATTGTCCATGGGTGAGATCCGGAATCTCTTAGGCGGCGAAATCTATAAACCCACCGAATGGATCGGGCGTTTCCGCCAGTCGGAAGGAGAACTGCGGGTACAGATCTATGAAGACAAGGGACAGGGATTTTCCGAAGAAAATTCTTATTTTCCGGAAAATGTCTATGTTGCGGAAAAAGAGGCAGAGTTTATCGTGAAATTCGACGGTAACGTACATTATCTGCGGCTGGACCCGGCAATGTGTTCCTGCATCTGTAAGATTCGGGAACTGTCCATGAACGGACAGCCGGTTCCTCTGCAGGATAAGAAAGTGTTCACTGCCAACGGAAAAATCCTGAAATCCGAAGAGGGAGCGGACCATCCCAGCGTGATATTTGCCACGGAGGATCCCAATATGACGATCCGGGCAGATGTGTTGAACCGGCAGGCGGAGAATACGTTGTCTGTGAAAATGGAGATCGTACAGATCCCTCAGGCAATGGCAAAAGATATGATGGGAGTGGAGAAGAAGGGAGCGGCAGCTTGGGTATTCGGACAGCGGTGAAGCAGGTGCTGATCGTACAGCAGGATAAAAAATACGAAAAAGAACTGGCGCAGCTTAAGGTCACCTATGAACAGTGGGCAGCGGAGCAGGACCGGGAAAGCGCCGAACCCCGGGAAATTGCGGGACTTGTGGAATTCATCATTTTCCGACAGGCGGCGGGACGACTGGCAGATAATGCGACAGAGCGGATCAACGCTTATTTTACAAAGCATCCGGAAGCAGAAATCGTCTACGGTGATGAAGACCTGATGAATGAGAAGGGAGAGCGTTGCATTCCCTGGTACAAACCCTGTTGGTCACCGGATCTGTACAGAGCCTTTTTCTATGTGGGAAGTGTCGTTGCGGTACGGAGCAGTCTGCTGCAGAGAATGGGAGAAAATCCGGTCGTGACAGAGAACGAGAGCACCGGAAAAGAAATTATTTTTACAGATGCCGGAGAGATCCGTCCGCTGATGGATCGTCTGTTTTTGGGAGCCGGAGGGTTCGAGAGAGATTGTCATTCCATCGGTCATATGGAAACCGTGTTGTTCCATGGAACTTTTTCTGCAGACGGAATAGGAATCCAGGGACCGGATGCACGTGCAGACCGGGACAGCCGGGAGTGCACTCCCTGGGAAAATTACCAGCTGACGAAGGAGTCACCGCAGCTGGCGGTGGAACTGGCCTCCAGGGCGGCGGAAGGTGCCAAAGAGTTATTCGCAGGAGAGCTTAAAGTCTCGGTGATCATTCCCTCCAAAGATAATCCGGAGGTACTGGAGAAGTGCCTGCATTCCCTGACGAGAAGGTCTGAGGGCAGGATCCCTGTTGAAATTTTGTTGGTGGATAACGGAAGCAGTGCGGAAAATAAGCAAAAAACGGAAGAACTGATCGGACGGATCCGGGAAAGCGGTGTCCCTGTCCGTTATATTTATGAACCGGCGGAATTTAATTTTTCAACGATGTGCAACCGGGGAGCTGAACTGGCGGAAGGAAAGTTTTTGCTGTTTTTAAATGATGATATAGAAGTGTGCGGCAATGGCTGGCTGGACAAAATGGTGATCCGCGCTATGCAGCCTTATGTGGGAAGCGTGGGCCTAAAGCTGTATTATCCGGATTCCGTGAAAATACAACACGACGGTATTGTCAATCTGCCGGTGGGACCGGTGCATAAGCTCCAGTTCATGGAAGACGATAAGTCTTATTATTTTGGCAGAAATCGCTTTGATCTGAATTGCGTGGCAGTGACGGGTGCCTGTCTGCTGATAAGGACAGAGGTATTCCGGGAGACGGGTGGATTCCGGGAGGCACTGCGGGTGGCCTATAATGATGTGGATCTGGGATTTTGTCTGGTGGAAATGGGATATTACAATGTGGTGCTGAATGACTGTTTTGCATATCATCATGAATCCCTGAGCCGCGGAAGCGACGAAAGTCCCGAGAAAATGCGACGCCTGACGGAAGAGAGAGAACTGCTTTACCAGATGCATCCTCAGTTCCGCGGAGTGGATCCTTTTTATCCTATGGGACTGAACCGGGAAGGACTGGACAGCCGTGTGGTTCCGGCATATCTTACAGACCGGAATATTTTACAGGAGCCGGCATGGAGATGTGAGAGCTGGCAGGAGCTTCTGGAAAATGCAAGACAGGATGACTGCCTGATGGCACGGGTGGAGACTGCAGGGCCGGAGCGGATCCAGGGATACAGTGTGATCCTGGGAGATGATAACGCATGTTATGATAAACTTTTAGTATTGCTTCCCGAAGATACGCAGGGACAGCGGGAGGCGGACCGGAAGGTATGGTCCATGAAGATTTTACCTGCATATCGGCAGGAACTGGAGGAGAATCTTCCGGACCAGAAAAATGTGGCGCTGGGAGGTTTCTGTGTGAAACGGAAAACAGGGCAGCTGCCTCCGGGGAATTATGGAATCGCCGTTCTTGCGGTCCATCGGATCAGTAAGCTGAAACTGTGGAATACAACGGGAAAATATTTGACGGAGGAAAAACATGTCTGAGATCAATTATCAAGAAGCCTACGAGAGGGAGCACGAAAAATGTGCGGATCTGGCAGACAAGATCGTAGTGCTGGAATCGGAAAAGGAGGACCTGCAGTTCAAACTGGACCGGATCAAAAAGAATAAATTCTGGAAAGCCACGGGTCCGGCGAGAAGTCTGATCCATTTCGCACAGAGGCAGAGGGATCGCTTGTCCCATTGCGGCGGACCGAAGGATATCCTGCGTAAGATCCGCAACAAGAGTCGCCAGAAGAGCCTGATGGAGTCCTACGGAACCGGAAGCTTTCCTGATGCGGAGCAGCGGAAAAAGGAAGAAGAGACGATATTCCCTTATATGCCGAAGATCAGTATTCTCGTTCCCCTGTGGAACAATAAAAGAGAATTCCAGATCCAGATGCTGGACTGCGTCATGAATCAGACGTATCCCAACTGGGAACTGTGTCTGGCGGACGGTTCCGACGCGGAGCACTCCTATATCGAGGAACTCTGCAGGGAGTACGCGGCGAAGGCGAATGGTCGTATCGTCTATAAGCACCTGGATCATAACGGCGGTATCTCCTATAACACCAACGAATGTTACAAGCTGGCTACCGGAGATTATATCGGTCTGTTTGACCAGGATGATATTTTGCATCCTTCCGTACTGTATGCGTATGTGAAGGAGATCAATGAGCGGGGTGCGGATTATCTCTATTGTGATGAGACCACGTTCAAGGAAAATGATATTAATAAAATGCTGACCATGCATTTTAAGCCGGACTATGCACCGGACAATCTGCGGGCGAATAATTATATCTGCCATTTCAGCGTTTTTTCCCGAAAACTGTTAGAGGGAGAGGAACTGTTCCGCACCGCATTTGACGGTGCCCAGGATCACGATATGATCCTGCGTCTGACCGACAGAGCGGAAAAGATCGTTCATGTTCCCAGACTGATGTACTACTGGAGAAGCCATGAGGGCAGTACCGCAGCCAGCATTGACGCGAAGCCTTATGCCATTGAGGCGGCAAAGGGAGCTGTGGCAGATCATCTGAAAAAGCATGGTTTCAAGCATTTTCAGATCACCAGTACCAGAGCCTGCGCCACGATCTTCCGGATCCGGTATCAGATCCTGGGAGATCCGAAGATCTCCATCGTGATCGCCAATAAGGATCACGTTGAGGATCTGAAGCGTTGTATTACCTCGATCCAAAAGAACAGCACCTGGAGCAATTACGAGATCATTGTCGTGGAAAATAACAGTACCACACCGGAGATCAAGGACTATTATTCCCAACTGCTGGGATTGTCCGGCGATGATTCTTATGAAGAAAGATGCAAGCTGCATACAGTCTGCGGCCATGACGGCGGTATCCTGCACAGCGGGGACGGACGGATTTCCATTGTGACATATCAAGGTGACTTTAATTATTCTGCGGTCAATGATCTGGGAGCGTCTTATGCTTCCGGTGAGTATATTTTACTGCTGAACAATGATACGGAGGTTATCACAGCCAACTGGATGGAAGAGATGCTGATGTATGCCCAGAGAGAGGATGTGGGTGCCGTAGGTGCCAAACTGTATTATGCGGACAAGACGATCCAGCATGCCGGCGTGGTCATCGGACTGGGAGCACACCGCACGGCAGGACATACCCATTATCGCATCCCGGTACAGAACTTAGGCTACATGGGACGTCTGTGTTATACCCAGAACGTTACAGCGGTGACCGGTGCCTGTCTGTTGGTGAAAAAGAGCCTGTATGAGCAGGTGGGCGGTCTGGATGAGAGCTTTGTGATCTCTTTAAATGATGTGGATTTCTGCCTGAAATTACGTAAACTGGGACTTCTGAATGTGTGGACTCCTTTTGCGGAGCTGTATCATTACGAATCCATCTCCAGAGGACTGGACGATCAGGGAGAAAAGGCAGAGCGCTACAACAGAGAATCCGGGCATTTCCGTGAAAAATGGAAGGCTGAACTGGAGGCGGGAGATCCCTATTACAATCCGAATTTCTCTCTGGATCGCAGCGATTATGCACTGAAGGATCCGGCAGTTAGCGGACGTTAAATAATTCTTTTCAGTAGAGGGAATCTATGGTAAAATATCACCGGAGAGCGTTTACTGAAGATATTGAAAGATAGCGATAAAACAGGAGGATAGGAAAATGAGTTATATGGACGAACTGAATTTCTGGTTAAAAGATGATTATTTTGACCAGAAGACCAAGGAGGAACTTCTGGCAATCCGCAATAATGAAGCAGAAGTGGAAGATCGTTTTTACAAGGAACTGGAATTCGGTACCGGCGGCTTACGTGGTGTGATCGGTGCGGGAACCAACCGTATGAACGTATATACCGTTCGTAAGGCAACTCAGGGTCTTGCCAATTATATTATCAAGCGCGGTACACAGAGTAAGGGTGTGGCAATCGCATTCGACTCCCGCCGCATGTCTCCCGAGTTTTCCGATGAGGCAGCAAGATGTCTGGCAGCCAACGGCATCAAGGCATACATTTTTGAATCTTTAAGACCTACCCCGGAGCTGTCCTTTGCCCTTCGGACGTTAGGATGTACTGCAGGTATTGTAGTTACCGCCAGCCACAACCCTCCTGAGTACAATGGCTATAAGGTATACTGGGAGGACGGCGCACAGGTAACCGCTCCTATCGATAAGGACATCATTACCGAAGTACAGTCCATCAAGGATTATCATACCGTGAAGACCATGAGCAGAGAGGATGCTGTGGCAGCAGGACTCTATGAAGTGATCGGCAAAGAGATCGATGACAAGTACATGGCAGAGCTGAAGAAGCAGATCATTCATCCCGATGTTATCAAGGAAATGGCAGATGACATCAAGATCGTATATACTCCGTTATGCGGTACCGGTAACAAGCCGGTAAGACGTATCCTGTCTGAGCTGGGATTCAAGCATGTCTATGTAGTTCCCGAACAGGAGAATCCGGATCCTGACTTTACCACACTGGATTACCCGAATCCCGAGGATCCCAAGGCATTTACCTATGCGCTTCGTCTGGCGAAGGAGAAGGATGCGGATATCGTTCTGGCAACCGATCCCGATGCAGACCGTCTGGGTGTGTATGCAAAAGATACCAAGACCGGCGAGTATGTGGCATTTACCGGTAATATGTCCGGCATGCTGATCGCAGAATATATCTTAAGAGAGAAGACTGCGACCGGTACCATGCCCGAGAATCCCGCACTGGTAACTACTATCGTTACCACCAACATGACCAAACCTATTACGCAGGCTTACGGCGTAAAGCTGATCGAGGTACTGACCGGCTTCAAGTTCATTGGCGAGCAGATCAAGCTCTTCGAGCAGACCGGCAGCAACAACTACGTATTTGGTCTGGAAGAGAGCTACGGCTGCCTGGCAGGTACCCACGCAAGAGATAAGGATGCGATCGTAGCAGTGATGTGTCTGTGCGAAGTAGCAGCTTACTGCAAGAAGCACAACATGACTCTGTGGGATATGATGGTATCCATGTATGAGAAGTACGGTTACTTCAAGGAGACCCAGTATACCATCACCATGAAGGGTATCGATGGCGCAAGACAGATCGCCGAGATCATGGAGAAGCTTCGTAAGAATCCTCCTAAGGCATTCGGAGATCTGAAGGTAGAGAAGTTCCGTGATTACCAGAACGATGTTATCATCGACATGGAGACCGGAGAGAAGACCACCACAGGACTTCCCAAGTCCAATGTTCTGTACTTCGAGCTTCCTGACAATGCATGGTGCTGTGCACGTCCTTCCGGAACCGAGCCCAAGATCAAGTTCTACATGGGTGTCAAGGGAACCAGCTTAGAGGATGCAAAGGCTAAGGTAGAGAAGCTGACCGAGGATGTAAAGGCAGTACTGTAAGGCAGTGCTCCATAAATCATATTAGTTTTCAAAAGAGCGAATCGCCCGTGCAGGGCGGTTTGCTCTTTTATGAAAAGCTGGAGGTATCTGTGGCAAAGCTAAACAAGGCAAACCTTAAGAAAACTCTATATTATCTGCAACGTAACGGCCTGAGGGAAACCTGGATCTCTGTGAGGGAGCGCCTGACAGAGACAGACCGCTATTTTTTTGTGCCCTGTTCGGAAGCAGAGCTGGTAAGGCAGAGTGATAGAAAATGGGAGAAGCCGATTACGTTCAGTATTGTGGTACCCTTATATCGAACGCCGGAAGCATATCTGAACAGAATGATAACAAGTGTTATGCAACAGAGCTATCCCCATTGGGAACTGATCCTGGCAGATGCCACGGAGGATCACAGTGTGGAGGAGGTACTGAAGCAGCAGGGATTCCTGAAGGAGCAGCCGACGGATGGCGAGACAGAACCTGTCGCAGCAGATCCCAGGCTCCACTATGTGCATCTGAAAGAAAATGCGGGAATCGCTGCTAATACCAATCAGGCGCTTCCCTATGCGAAGGGAGAGTATATCGGTCTGCTGGATCATGATGATGTATTGACACCGGATGCGTTGTACGAAATGGCTGATGCGATCATCAAAGCATATGACAGAGGTGTCAAAGTCGCCTTCGCTTATTCGGATGAGGATAAGTGCGATGGAGAAGAGACCAGATACTATGATCCAAATCATAAAGAAAACTTTAATTACGATTTAATTTTAAGTAATAACTATATCTGCCATTTCCTGGTCATGGATGCGGAACTGATGAAGAGGCTGCGATTCCGACCGGAATGTGACGGCGCCCAGGACTATGATCTGGTACTGCGCTGTGTAGCGGAAGTGCTGACAGAGGGAGGGCAGACTGCGGAGAAGAGAATACTCCATATTCCGAAGGTGTTGTATCACTGGAGATGTCATGAGGCATCCACAGCAGCCAATCCAAACAGCAAAAAATATGCGTATGATGCGGGGATGAGAGCATTGCAGGATCATGCGGACCGCCGTCATATCCCGGCCACCGCGACAGAGACCAGACATGTGGGATTTTATCGGTTAAAATATAAAGAAGTATGGGAAGCCAGGCCGGATGTGACAGCTGTAGGCGGCAGAGTATTGTCCGGGAAGAATGGCAAGATCATCGGCGGCAGAATGACGGCAGCCGGAACTGTATTTTATGAAGGACTGCCGAAGGGATTCGGCGGATATCTGCACCGCGCGGAGCTGTCCCAGGATGCGGAAGCGCTGGATCTTCGCTGTATCCGTATCCGACCCGAATGCAGGGAAGTGTTTGAAAAAATCGTGGGAGTTCCGTATACCGAGATTCGGAAACTACCGAAAGAGCAGCCGATATTTAATATTACTACGCTGCCGGAGGGTGCGGATATCCGAACCTTAAGTCTGCAGTTGTCCGAAGCGTTACGGCAAAGAGGAAGATTACTCTATCTGCCGGAATATCCGGAGGAGTTTAAACCATTATGAGTGAAATAACGGTTGTTATACCAAATTACAACGGAATGAAATATCTGGCAGAGTGCATGACTTCTCTGTGCAGAGAGCAGCAAAATGCCCCCGGATATGAAGTGCTGATCATCGATAATGCTTCCGTGGACGGCAGCGTGGAATATCTGCAAAAGGAATGGTGTGGGGAAGGTGTGCGCCTGATATCTTTACCGGAAAACACCGGATTCTGTCATGCAGTGAATCTGGGGATACGGGAAGCGAAGACACCATATGTGATCCTTCTGAACAATGATACAAAGGCAGAAGCCGGTTTTGTAAGAGGCTTATATGATGCTATCCGCGAAAATGAAAAGATATTTTCCGTCAGTGCGAAGATGCTGATGTGGGACAGACCGGAGCTCATCGATGATGCCGGAGACCGTTACTGCGTGCTGGGATGGGCCTATTCCCGGGGGAAGGGACAACCGGCGGCGGATTATGATAAGTCTGTCCCGGTGTTTTCCGCCTGTGGCGGTGCCGCAATCTACAGACGATCCGTATTTGAAGAGATCGGTTATTTTGATGAAGAACATTTTGCCTACCTGGAAGATCTGGATATCGGCTACCGTGCCCGGATCTACGGCTATGAGAACCGGTATGAACCGAAGGCGGCTGTGCTGCATTATGGCAGTGCTTCCACGGGTTCCAGATACAATCCCCGGAAAACGTTACTTGCGTCTGCCAACAGTATTTATGTGATCGGCAAGAATATGCCGCTTTTGCAGTGTATTCTGAACCTGCCGTTTTTTTTGCTTGGATTTGGCATAAAGTTTTTGTTTTTTTGTAAGAAAAGAATGGGAAAACTATATCTGAAAGGACTGGCAGCTGGTCTGAGAAGATCGGTGGGAACCACGGGAAGACAGCACAAAGTTCCCTTCCGGTGGCATCATCTGGGGAATTATGTGAAGATCCAGTGGCAGCTGTATTTCAATGTGTTTCGAATTCTTATGAAATCTTAAGAAATGGCTTCATAAATTCTTAAGTTGAGAAAAAAACATCGTTATTGTAGAATGAAATCGTTAAAAAGAAGCTTTTCAGACTTACAGATTGGGTGACCCATATGATAAAAGACAACCAGAAAGTCTTTAACAGGCTTCTTGTGATAATGGATGCGCTGATCACAGCCATATCCTTTGTCCTTGCCTATTATATCAAATTTTATATATTGAACGACGGCCCCGGAATCGGTGTCCTGCCTGTGCAGGAGTATTATAAGCTGCTTCCTTTTATTGTGCCCGGTTATATGTTCCTATATTACCGGTGCAGCGTGTATTCCCCGAAGCGAACCGTCCGCCGCAGACATGAGATTTACAGCATTCTGCAGGCAAATACCATCGGCCTGGCGGCATTGATCATTATACTGTATATGATCATCCGTGAGATCAACTTTTCGCGATCCGTCATGGCAATTTTTTATGTGCTGAATGTTTTTCTGACTTCGGTATCCCGCATCATAATGAGAAAAGCGTTGCGGACACTCCGGAAAAGGGGATACAATCTGAAGCATATTTTGCTGGTGGGCTATTCCAGAGCGGCAGAAGAGTATATTGACAGAATCTTAAGCAATCCCCAGTGGGGATATGTTGTATGCGGTATTCTGGATGAGCATATTCCGGGAGGGACTACCTATAAGGGAGTGAAAGTCCTGGGAACGTTGGGGAATCTGGAGTATATTCTTCCGGAGAACAAGCTGGACGAGATCGCGATCACGCTTTCTCTGAAAGATTATGATTATCTGGAAGGTGTTGTGGATATCTGTGAGAAATCCGGCGTGCATACGAAATTCATCCCCGACTACAGCAGTCTGATCCCCAGCAGACCTTACACGGAGGATCTCATGGGACTTCCGGTGATCAATATTCGGTATGTGCCGCTGACCAACACCGGAAATATGATGATCAAGAGAGCCATGGATATTGTCGGCTCCCTGTTCGGCATCATCATTACGTCACCGATCATGCTGTTGTCGGCAATTCTGGTAAAATGTTCCAGTCCGGGGCCTGTGATCTTCAAGCAGGAACGGGTAGGACTTCATAATAAATCATTTTATATGTACAAATTCCGCAGTATGGCAATGCAGACTGCTGCGGAGGAGAAAAAGGGCTGGACGGTGCGAAACGATCCCAGAGTCACCGGGATCGGCAAGATCTTAAGACGAACCAGCATTGATGAACTTCCACAGCTGTTCAACATCCTGAAAGGAGATATGAGCCTGGTGGGACCGAGACCGGAGCGCCCTCAGTTCGTGGAAAAGTTCAAGGAAGAGATCCCAAGATATATGGTAAAACATCAGGTGAGGCCGGGCCTCACGGGATGGGCACAGGTCAACGGCCTGCGTGGTGATTCTTCCATCAAGAAGCGGATCGAGTATGATATTTATTACATTGAGAACTGGACCCTCGGGTTTGACATTAAGATCATTCTTATGACATTTTTCACAGGATTTATCAATAAAAATGCTTATTAACACAAGGAGAAGACAAGATGGCAACAAATTCTAACTACAATGGCGGCAATGGTCAGAGACCAGCCGGAAGCGGAAGAAGACCTTCCGGAAATGGACAGAGACCTGCGGGACAGCGACCTGCCGGATCGAGACCTGCCGGCAACAGTAACGGACAGAGGAGAGTATCTGCCAAGCAGCGTGCTGCCAAGAAGAGAAGAAAGGTTATCATCTTCGGTGTAGAGATTGCGGTTATCCTGATCATGGTAGCAGTATTGTATCTGGTAATGACCCACACAAATAATGAAGGCCCCAAGGTAACGGTATTAGAGACGGAAGAACTTCGGATTCCGGAAGAAGTACAACAGGACGAAGCAATGAAGGGGTATATGAACATTGCACTGTTCGGTGTGGATGCAACGAAGGACAGCCAGCTGTACAAGGGCAGCCGAAGCGACAGTATTATGATCGCCAGCATCAATATGGATACCGGCGATATCAAACTGGTCAGTGTATATCGTGATACGTATCTGAACATCGGCACGGACTCCTATCAGAAGTGTAACGCGGCTTATTCCTATGGCGGAGCGGAGCAGGCAGTTAAGATGTTAAACATGAATCTGGATATGGATATTACGAACTTTGTAACCGTAGGCTATAAGGGACTGAGTGAAGTGATTGACGGTCTGGGCGGTGTCTATATCGATGTGGACTCCGAGGAGATCAAGCATATCAATAACTACCAGATCGGTATTGCAGAGGTCTTAAAATGTGACTACACACCGGTAACAGAGACCGGAGTACAGCTGCTAAACGGTCTGCAGGCGACGGCTTACTGCCGTATCCGTTATACCGCAGGTAATGATTTCAAGCGTGCCGCACGTCAGCGTGAAGTGATCCAGGCGATTGAAGATCAGGCGAAGAAGGCCGATTACGATACTCTGTCCAAGGTATTTAACAGTGCCATCGATGATGTTTACACCAGCCTGGATTCCAAGGATATTCTGGATCTGCTGGCTAACATCACAAAATATCGTATTGTGGACGAGGGAGGTTTCCCTGAAGAGACCATGCGTGCCACCGGTAACATCGGTGCAAAGGGAAGCAGTGTAGTACCTTTGGATCTGGAGAGCAATGTTGTATGGCTGCATCAGTTCCTGTTTGATGATGCGAACTACACCGTAACCGACAGTGTAAAGGAATACAGTAGAAAGATTGCATCCGATACGGCACCTTATCTGAATAAATAAGAAAAGGAATTGACGAGGGAGTCTTCCGGAGAGCACCGGAGCTCCCTCGCGTCATATGAAAAAGTCTTGTGTAACAGACGGGGATAAAGTATAATAGACCAGAGATTGGGAAAGTAAGGAGCGCTCTGCAATGGAGATCGATGTGATCATTCCCCTGTATAAACCGGGGAAAGAACTATTTACATTATTAGATAAGCTTGACAGCCAGAGCGTGCCGGTACATGAAGTGATCCTGCTGAACACCGAGGAAAAATATTTTGAGCAGCTGATCTATGGAACCAGATTTCTGGAGAAATATCAGAACATTAAGGTATATCATGTCTCCAAAAGAGAATTTGATCATGGCGGCACCAGACGTATGGGTGTGAAAAAATCTTCCGCAGATATTTTTGTCATGATGACCCAGGATGCTATGCCGGCAGATGACAATCTGATCGAACAACTGACGGAACCGCTGCGGGATCAGGTGGCGGTATCCTATGCAAGACAGCTGCCGAGAGAAGATTGTGCACCGGTGGAATGTTATACCAGGGACTTTAATTATCCGGCACAGTCACGGATCAAATCCGCAGAAGATCTTAAGACATTGGGGATCAAGACATTTTTCTGCTCCAATGTGTGTGCGGCATACCGACGGGAGATCTATGAGGAACTGGGTGGATTCGTAAAACATACCATATTTAATGAAGATATGATCTATGCGGCGAAAGCGGTGGAAGCGGGTTACGCAATCGCTTATGCGGCGGATGCCCGGGTGGTTCATTCCCATAATTATACCAATGTACAGCAGTTCCAAAGGAATTTTGACCTGGGGGTATCCCAGGCAGAACATCCGGAAGTCTTCGCAGCATATCCTTCGGAGTCCGAGGGAAAACGAATGGTGAAAGATGTGACAGCATATTTGCGGGATCATCATATGTCCGGCAGATTGCCCCATTTTTATATACAATGTGCCTGTAAATATGCAGGTTATCTATTAGGTAAGAACTATCGCAGGCTCCCCGGAAAATGGGTCCTTGCTTTTACTTCCAACAAAGAATACTGGAAACAGAACAGAAAGGATGTATGACTATGTGTGGTATCGTAGGATATATTGGAACAGAACAGGCAGCACCGATCATTTTAGACGGTCTGTCCAAACTGGAATACCGTGGATATGATTCCGCGGGTATGGCTATTTTTGATGGGGAGAAGATCAACACCAAAAAGGCTGTCGGGAGACTTAAGGTTCTGGAAAACCTGACACACGGAGGCGAGTCTATGAAGGGAACCTCCGGTATCGGGCATACCCGTTGGGCAACCCACGGTGCTCCCAGTGATATCAATTCCCATCCCCATATGAATAACGCCGGTACCATTGCTGTAGTACATAATGGAATCATTGAGAACTATATTCCACTGAAGAAAAAGATGCAGGATAAGGGGTATCAGTTCATCTCTGAGACCGATACCGAGGTACTGGCGCATCTGTTAGACTACTATTATAAGGGAAATCCCCTGGAAGCGATCACTAAGGTATTGCATCGTGTAGAGGGCTCCTATGCGCTGGGTATCATGTTTGCCGATCAGCCGGATAAGATCTTCGCTGCCCGCAAAGACAGTCCTCTGATCGTAGGCAAGAGTGAGAGCGGCAGCTTTATCGCATCTGATGTTCCCGCAATTCTGAAATATACCAGAACCGTATATTATGTAGATAATCAGGAAGTGGTGGAACTGAAGGAAGACGGTCTTAGATTCTTCTCAGTGGACGAAGAAGAGATCACGAAAACCCCTGTGACCATCGACTGGGATGCCAATGCTGCGGAAAAGGGCGGCTATGAGCATTTCATGCTGAAAGAGATCTACGAACAGCCGAAGACGATCAACGATACTATTTCTCCCCGTATCAAGGATAATGATATCGTCATCGAAGAACTGAATATGAGCGATGAGGAGATCCAGGAGATCACAAAGATCCATATCGTGGCCTGCGGTTCCGCATATCACACCGGTGTTACCGCAAAATATGTCATTGAAGGTCTGGCAAGAATCCCGGTAGAGGTGGATGTGGCCAGCGAATTCCGTTATCGTGATCCCATCCTGCAGAAGGGCAATATGGTCATCGTCATCAGCCAGTCCGGTGAGACTGCGGATACGCTGGCAGCTCTGCGGGAATCCAAGGCAAAGGGCTTCAAGGTACTGGGTATTGTCAATGTCGTCGGCAGCTCCATCGCCAGAGAAGCGGACAGTGTTATGTACACCTGGGCAGGTCCTGAGATCGCCGTTGCAACGACCAAGGCTTACAGTGCACAGCTGACCGCACTTTACATGCTGGCTATGAAGTTCGCCAAGGTGCGTGGAACCATTGACCAGGAGAAGTTCCAAAGTATGCTGACAGATTTAAGATGCCTGCCGGATCAGATCGAGCTGCTTTTGGGCCAGAAGCAGAAGATCCAGCATTTCGCCAACCGTTATGTGGGAGCGAGAGATATCTTCTTCATCGGACGTGGTATCGACTATGCGATTTCCCAGGAGGGATCCCTGAAGTTAAAAGAGATCTCCTATATTCATTCCGAGGCTTATGCAGCCGGAGAACTGAAGCATGGCACCATTTCCCTGATCGAAGATGGCACCCTGGTAGTGGCTTTGGCAACCCAGCCGGCTCTGTTCCAGAAGACCATCAGTAATATGGTAGAGGTAAAGGCAAGAGGCGCTTTTGTCATGGCGGTTACCATCGAGGGCAACAAAGCCATCGAGAAGGCAGCGGATTATGTGGTATACATTCCCGAGACGAATCCGTACTTTACCAATTCCCTGGCAATCATTCCGTTGCAGCTGTTTGCTTACTATGTGGCAGTGGGACGTGGCTGTGATGTGGATAAGCCGAGAAACCTGGCAAAATCCGTTACGGTGGAATAACAAGAAAAATCCGGAGAGGTGAAAACTTCTTCGGTTTTTTTGATCTTTCATAATTGCTTCAGAAAGTTATCACAATTCGGTCACATTTGGTGGATATACTATGTTCATAAGGTGAGAGGAAGAAATGGAAATAGTAAAAAATTTCTCACTTACAGATAGGATAGGAGGAAACATTATGTACGAGAATGATAATTTTTCCGGTTATGAAACCGGAGATAAAAATACAACCGGTACATTCAGCGGAGTAAGCGCTGCGGGAAGTGCAAACGGTTACACCACATACCAGATGGGCGGAAGCACCGGCAGCAATACAGAACCTAAGAACCCCAAAAAGCAAGGAGGTTATTTCCGGAAAGCTATGGTAAGTGTCAGTCTGGGACTTTTCTTCGGACTGTTTGCCGGCATCGGGTTCTATGCAGTACAGCAGGGCACCGGGATGCTTAAGACCGGTACGGATACCGCAGTGGTAGATGAGGTCACTTCCGAAGCTGCAACAGAGAGCAGCCAGAGTACACCGCAGCTTGCGACCAACGTTACTTATGTAGAGTCTGATGTATCTGATGTGGTGGAAAAGGTTATGCCTGCCATGGTATCGATTGTGAATAACTTCACTGAGACAGCAAATGTCTTCGGACAGCAGTATACACAGGAAGAAGCAGCCAGCGGTTCCGGTATTATCGTAGGCAAGACCGATGATGAACTGCTGATCGTATCTAACAACCACGTAGTAGAGAGCGCAGATACGCTGAACGTTACTTTTATCGACGGCAGTGAAGCACAGGCACAGGTCAAAGGACTGGATTCCGATATGGATCTGGCAGTGATCGCAGTATCTTTAAATGATCTGAGCGATGATACCAAGAATGCCATTACCGTTGCTACTTTGGGCAGCAGTGATGACCTGAAGCTTGGTGAGCCGGTGATTGCTATCGGTAATGCTCTTGGATATGGTCAGTCCGTTACCAACGGTATCGTAAGTGCCCTGAATCGTGAGATCACTCTGGAGAACGGTGCTACCGGTACTTTCATCCAGACCAATGCAGCTATTAACCCCGGTAACTCCGGCGGTGCACTGCTGAACATGAACGGCGAGGTCATCGGTATCAACTCCAACAAGATCGGTGGTACTACCGTAGAAGGTATGGGTTATGCAATCCCTATCACTTCTGCAAGTCCCATCATTGCAGACCTGATGGAGCGTCAGACCAGAACCAAAGTAGCTGAGGATGAAGTCGGTTACATCGGTATCTCTCTGCAGGAAGTAACTTCCCAGATCTCTCAGATGTACAACATGCCGGAAGGCATCTATGTGGTATCTGTAGAGGAAGGCAGTGCAGCAGCGAATGCCGGTATCATGAAAGGTGATATCATTACAAAATTCGACGGTAGCAGCATCTCGTCCTACTCTGATCTTCAGAAGACATTACAGTACTATGCAGCCGGTGATTCCGCAACCATAACGGTACAGAGACCACAGAACGGTGAATATGTATCTATCGAACTGAATCTGACACTGGGCAGCAGACCTGCAGATAAAAAATAAATATAGCGGTTCCCAATACCGAATATTGGAAAGATAGAAAACCCCCGGAAGATCGTCTGAATCTCCCGGGGATTTTGTTTAGAAAAACTTCACTTGTAGCAGTCATTCGAATTAGATATAATAAGCGTAGGCATGAGCAGTGCAAGGATCGTGGATTACGAAAACCGACTGCTTGCAGGCGGGATTACGTAAGACACGATACGTGTAGGGCGAAGCCCGGATATCGAGGTAGCACGAAGTGATACCGAGATAAGCACTGCGCAATAGACAAAGAGGAGAATAACATGACAGATAATTACAACGATGATTATAGAGAAGTGATTCCTGAGGAAGAGAAAACAGAGACCACTCTGAACGAAAAAAAAGATAACGAAAAAAATAGCGAGAACACACAGGTAGCGGATACTGCGGGTGAAAATTCCGCTGAGAAAAAGACAGAGGACAAAAAGGACAGCAGCGAGTACGAGGATGTCTGCTTCATCTGCCGCAGACCGGAGAGCAAAGCCGGCAGAATGTTCAAGCTGCCTAATCATATCTGCATTTGCGATGACTGCATGCACAAGACCATGGAGACTGTGAGCCAGTTCGACTACCAGGGCATGTTGAATAATCCGGGCGATCTGAACCAGTTCGGCGGACAGAACGGATTCCCCAACATCAGCTTTGTGAATCTGGCAGACCTCCAGGGAGACGGCGGCATCCCCAACAAGCAGAAACTCAAGAAGAAAAAGAAAGCCGAAGGTCCCAAACCTGTATTCAACATCAAAGATATTCCGGCACCTCATAAGATTAAGGCAAGCCTAGATGAATATGTAGTGGGACAGGAAAAAGCCAAAAAAGTCATTTCAGTAGCGGTATACAACCATTATAAGAGAGTAGCTACCGACACCATGGATGCGATTGAGATCGAGAAGTCCAATATCCTTATGATCGGTCCCACCGGTTCCGGTAAGACTTATTTAGTTAAAACACTGGCGAAACTGCTGGATGTGCCTCTGGCAATTGCCGATGCTACGTCACTGACGGAGGCCGGATATATCGGTGATGATATCGAGAGCGTAGTATCCAAGCTGCTGGCAGCCGCCGGTAACGATGTAGAGAAAGCGGAGAAAGGTATTATTTTCATTGATGAGATCGACAAGATCGCCAAGAAGAAAAATACCAATTCCCGGGATGTCAGCGGTGAAAGTGTACAGCAGGGCATGTTGAAATTATTGGAGGGTGCCGAGGTGGAAGTACCGGTCGGTGCCAATAGCAAAAATGCCATGGTGCCCCTGGCTACGGTGAACACCCGCAATATCCTATTTATCTGCGGCGGTGCATTCCCGGATCTGGATGAGATCATCAAGGAGCGCCTGACCAAGACCGCATCCATCGGTTTTAATTCCGAGCTGAAGGACAAATACGATAAAGATACCGATATCTTATCTAAGGTGACCGTAGAGGATATCCGTAAGTTCGGCATGATCCCGGAGTTCATCGGACGACTGCCTATCATCTGTACTCTGCAGGGACTGAGCAAGGAGATGCTGGTGAAGATCCTGAAAGAGCCGAAGAATGCCATTTTGAAACAGTACCAAAAGCTCCTGGAACTGGATGAAGTGAAACTGGAGTTCACGGACGATGCCCTGGATGCCATTGCCGAAAAGGCCATGAAACGTGACACCGGCGCCAGAGCCCTGCGTTCCATTATTGAGGATTTCATGCTGGATATCATGTACGAGATCCCCAAGGATGACAATATCGGAAGAGTCACCATTACCAGAGAATACATCGAAGGTACCGGCGGACCTATCATTGACATCCGCAGTAATGAGATCCTGGAGCCTGTGGAGAATCTGAAGCAGATCCCGGTGGAAGAGAAATAAATTGAAAGTTAGTGAAATACCACCCGGATGACTTTGTTGTCTTCCTGGGTGGTATTTTGGTTTTGCTGTTCCGATCTTTACCGCCTGAAATCTATTTTGTGCTGTATAAGCAGTAAGTTTGAAGTGATTTTCTTTTATAGTGACTGATATTTACTGCCGGAATGGAAGCATCCTATGCCGAAGCGGTAATTGTCAGAACGTTTTCATGAATTCTTCCATAAAAATACTGCTTGGATTTCTAAAAGCACTTTCAGGGCAGTAATATGCTTGCCCTACTAAGCAGGGAGTTAGCGAAACAGCCCCGTAGCCCTCTTTCTATTGCTTTGGTGAAAATCGCATCAAAATAGCAAAATCCGTACAAAAAAACTTCTAAATCAGGAATTTTTGTACGGAATTTCTTCATTTTGCACGCTCAGCGAAAATAACAGCTTTTTACATGGCAAAATCTCATGTTTTTGTATTTTTTTAGCAGAAAATGGTGTTTTTAATACAAACAGATCTCCCCGGGTGGCAGATGGCATCCGCAATGAGCCACGCTATTCATAAGATTGGCAGCAAAAGGCGCTGCCAATCTTATTTCATATCGCGGCGTTCGCCGCATCACGTCAAAAGTAAAAACCGTGATTTGTGAGCAAGCTCCAAATCACGGTTCTTATTTTGCCTATGCGCGGCTCATTGCTCGCGTAAACTTTCAATTTACAAAACATTTAAAAACAGTATTGACTTTTTCCCGGCATATGGTAATATAAACATATGAACAGTGGCTCATATGAATGAATATTAAAACTAAATGCAAATCATTAGCATCTAAAAAGCAGGAAATGCTAATGGAGAAAGAGGAGGATATTACCATGAAGAAAACTTACAAGATCGAAGTAGATTGTGCAGCATGTGCTCTGAAGATGGAGGATGCAGCGAAGAAGGTAGAAGGCGTTACCGATGCAACTGTTAGCTTTATGACCCAGAAGATGAAAGTGGAATTTGCTGACGGCAGCGATGAGAAGGCCGTTATGGAGAATGTGGTAAAAGCCTGCAAGAGAGTAGAGGACGATTGCGAAATTTATTTATAGGATGAATTCCGGAAGGAGAGCAGATACTCTCTTTACCGGGAGACTTGATAATTTCGTAGGAAAGCAAGGAGGATTCCTATGACAAAGAAACAGAAAAAAGTATTGATCCGCATTATTGTAGCGGCAATCTTATTAGTTATTTTACATTTTGTTCCGCTGGAAGGACTGTGGCTGGGATTGCTGTACCTGATCCCTTACGCGGTGATCGGATATGATATTTTAAGAAAAGCCGTTCTGGGCATCATGCATGGTGAAGTGTTTGATGAGAATTTCCTGATGGCAGTAGCGACAGTAGGTGCTATGGGACTGGGAGAGTATTCCGAGGGCGTGGCAGTTATGCTGTTCTACCAGATCGGCGAATTGTTCCAGTCGGTCGCTGTAGGCAAAAGCCGCCAGAATATCAGTGCACTGATGGATATCCGTCCCGACTATGCTAATATCGAGGCCGAAGACGGCAGTCTGGAGCAGGTAGATCCTGATGATGTAGAGATCGGAACCATTATCGTGGTACGCCCCGGTGAGAAAGTTCCCATTGACGGTGTGGTTGTGGAAGGCACTTCCACTCTGAATACCAGTGCCCTGACCGGTGAAAGTGTTCCCAGAGAGATCACTGTGGACCAGGATGTGATCAGCGGCTGTGTGAACCTGACAGGACTATTAAAGATCCGTACTACCAAGGAATTCGGAGAATCTACGGTATCCAAGATCCTGGATTTGGTAGAGAACTCCAGCATGAAGAAGTCGAAATCTGAGAACTTTATTACGAAGTTCGCAAGATATTATACCCCGGCTGTCTGCTACAGTGCCCTGGCCCTGGCCATCCTGCCTCCTGTGATTAACCTGATCATGGGCAATCCGGCAGCCTGGAGCACCTGGATCATCCGTGCTCTGACCTTCCTGGTAATCAGCTGTCCCTGCGCGCTGGTCATTTCCATTCCTTTGAGCTTCTTCGGAGGAATCGGTGCGGCAAGTGCCTGCGGCATTTTGGTGAAGGGATCCAACTATCTGGAAGCGATGTCTGAGACTAAGTATGTGGTATTTGACAAGACCGGTACCCTGACCAAAGGTGTATTCGATGTAACGGGTATCTATCCCGGTCAGGGATTTACAGAGGAAGAACTGCTGGAGTATGCTGCTTATGCGGAGAGTTATTCCAGTCATCCCATCAGCAAGAGTCTGAAGAACGCTTATGGAAAAGAACTGGATGCCTCTAACGTCAGTGCTGTGGAGGAGATCAGCGGACATGGTGTAACTGCCAAAGTGAACGGCAGACAGGTGGCAGCCGGCAATGCAAAGCTGATGAAGAGCCTGAACCTGGCTTATACGGAAAATACCGGTGTAGGTACAGTGGTTCATGTGGCGGTAGACGGTAACTATGCAGGATACATCCTGATCTCCGATGTGATCAAGGATGGTGCGAAGGAAGCAATTGCCTCCCTGAAAAATTCCGGCGTGAAGAAATGCATCATGCTGACCGGTGACAGCAAAACAGTTGCAGAACATGTGGCCGGTGAGTTAAAATTAGATGAGGTACACAGTGAGCTGCTTCCCGCAGACAAGGTAAGCTGCGTGGAGAAGCTGTTGCAGGAGAAGGGTGCGAAGGAAAAACTGGCATTCGTGGGCGATGGTATCAACGATGCACCGGTATTGTCCCGTGCTGACATCGGTATCGCCATGGGAGCACTTGGTTCTGATGCAGCCATTGAAGCTGCAGACGTGGTCCTGATGGATGACAATCCTGCCAAGATTGCCCTGGCTATGCGGATTTCCCGCAAATGTCTGCGTATCGTCTACGAGAACATCGTATTTGCGCTGGCAGTCAAGGCCATCTGCCTGATCCTGGGTGCGCTGGGTATCGCCAACATGTGGGTTGCTATCTTCGCAGATGTAGGAGTGATGGTACTGGCTGTTCTCAATGCCATCAGATGCCTGCGCATTAAAAACAATTAACCGGATGCAGTAAAAATATGTCGGCGTCATGAGATAGCCGGTATTCCGGGAGAACAGGTGAACATGCAGACTTTTTTTTCAGAAATTACAGCACTGTGCAGGAACGAACAATTTCTGCACAGTGTGATGGAAAAATATCATTATGATCCGGAAGAATATCCCAATCTGAAGAGGTTGGCAGGTGAGATGATCCCCTGCCTGGAGACAGAAGCGGGATGGCAGGACAGAGAAATCAAAGAGACTTTTCCCGGGAGGGATCAGTCTTTTTTGGCTGTAGGCATTACCCTGGGAAAAGGGATCGATGCACTGCAGGAAAAGTATTTGCAGAACGGATTTCTGACAGAGAGTTATATGATCGAGGTGCTGTCCAGTGAATTATTATTAAAAAGCTACCGGGTTTATACAGAGTGGGTGGCTGTACATCGGAATCTGCATGTTGCCAGACTGCATTTTTTAGGTGGGGAGATTTCTGAGACTTCGGAACCCCAAATAGGCAGTCGGCTGCGGCTGGCGAACCTTCCCATGCTTCTGCAGGAGCTTGCATTGCCGGTTACCTGTAATGCAGCATATTGCATGATCCCAAAAAAAAGCGTGGTATTTTATGCGGAACTGACGAAGGATCCTTTTACCAAATGTGCCGGAATCTGTCTGGGGTGCGGCAGGAGAGACTGCCCGAACCGCATGGAGGAAAAAGAGAATTTTCCTTTGCGATTTGCGGATATGACGGACCGCCCGTTGTCCTATGGGTATGCCAGAATTTTTTCCAAAAGCACAGATGAAAATGGAAGATAACGTACAAAACAGAAGTCTCTATTGGCCGAAATATTAAAATTCTGATAAGATTTATCAGACGACTTGTAAGTAAGATAAGAATATGGTATGATGCAATCACTTTCAAAGAGGAGAGATATCGCGTGTGCGGTGTTTCTCCTATTTTTGTGTATAGGATGAGCCATGTATGGGCGTGTTCCTGTGTATAGGATGAGCCATGTATGGATTTGTGCCTGTGTATAGGATGGGATTTATACATGCGTATACGATGGGCGAGTGAAAGAGTTGGGAAAAGAGGTGGATCATGGAAGTTTTTTTGGAGGTAACGGTACAGCATAAAAAATATCATGCCGGGTTTATGGACAAAATGCGGCAGCAGCCGGAGGTTACATCCTGCTATCAGGTGGAAGGAGAATATGATTTCCTCGTAAAAGCGGATGTGACCTCGGAAAAGGAACTGGAAAAACTAGAGCGCAGCGTGCATAAGATTAACGGCGTCTGCAGTGTGCAGCCGGTCTATGCACTGCAGGAGATCATATAGTCATACCCGGAGCAGGGCATTGAAGGTCTCCTCTAAATTCAGTCTGCCGTAGCCCCATTCCCGGTTGGGGTAGTTCAGACCCTGCGTACGCACGGCACCGCGTATGAAATAACTGCGGATCTCCCGGCTTTCCGCCAGCCGGTTATTGCCCTCAATGACTGACCATTGGAAAAACTGTGCTACGGCTCCGGCAGTGATAGCAGCAGCCATGCTGCTTCCCGTACGGCGTCCGTCAATGGTGGAGATGTTTACTCCGGGAGCGGATAAGTCCGGACGGATCTGACCGGTGCGTCCGAAGCCTCTGCCGGATTCTGCGTAAAAACTGTTATTTTCCGCGTTGTAAGCAGAAACGCTCAGAACTTCCGGCGCCATCGAGGGCTCCGTCAGAGTCATGTCGGGATCCGGATTGAGAAAATATACCGGAGTAGACAGAAATTCTGTGATAGGCAGCCACATGTGAAAATTACCGTTATATAAACTACCGGAAGCAGAGACATGAAAGGTCCAGATACCGGGGGTAGGATCCTGGATGCGTACAAGGATCAGTTCCTCGCCGGAATTTTCTTCCACAAGAGCAGAGTCGATAGTGACTCTGCTTTTTTCGTAGATAAAGGAATAGGTCACGCTTTGCTGCAATCCCAGGCGCAGTTCGGGAATATTTTCCCCGCCGGGAGTGCGGATGCTCAGATTAAAAGCATCCGGCAGAGCACCCCAAAGCTCCAGCCAGAATCCGATACAGCCTTCGCTGACCCGGATCTCCACATCCCGGGAATCCTCCCCAGGTGTCTGAGCACTTAGTCTTCCATGGTAATGGTGTGAGGCGTTCCCTTCATTTCCCCCGCAGACGATGGCCGCACGGCTTCTGCGGACAGCGAGGGAAGAAAGATACCGTGACAGGGAGGAATTGCCCGCGTGATCTCCCTGGTTGGTTCCCAGACCCAGACAGATGACTACCGGACGCTCGAAGAGCCGCACGAAGGATTCCGCATATTTGATGCCCAGCATAATATCATTTTCCTGATAGGCGGGAACTCCCTCGGGCACCAGATAAAAGCTGCGCAGATATTGCTTACATTCCTTGAGCTTCACCACGACGATGTCGGCACCCGGTGCAGCACCGATATAAGGATTGCCTTGTCTGACGACACTGCCGGCTGCGACTCCGGCGAGGATACTGCCGTGTCCGTTTTCGTCCCGGGAGGGAACGATGGAATAAGGATCCTCGGAACGCAACGCCAGGTTAATATCCTCTCTGCGGTATTCAGAACCATATTTTAACCCATCAGGGGGCGCTCCGGTCTGAACCGTCTGATCCCAGATCGCCAGGATACGGCTGTTGCCGTTCTCGTCCAGAAACACAGGATTTTGGTAATCAATACCGGTATCGATAAAACACAGGATCACGCCCTGTCCCGTGAGACTTAGGGGCGGACGCTGTACCTGGGTGATCCCACTGGCGATCAGGTCTGCCGGATCAAAGGGAGCGGCACCGGGTGGCGTCTCACCGGAGGGAGATAGCTGCATGAGCCCATAAAGCTTCGGCATATTGTGATAGGGGAAAAAATCAATCTTCGGATTGCGGATTCCCAGATTGCCCAGATACAAAATCAAAAAATCTTCTCCGATGCGTGCATAACAATTATTGTCATCTCCCAGAAATTCCGATGCGGAAAAGTCTGTGATAATGTCATAGGTCTCCTCTGACAGAATTATTTCCTTGCAGTCCATGGCGTTACTCCATATCATACGAAGGAGTTAGATTAACCTATGCAGAAGGTTCGTTTTTGTTGCATATTGATTGATATAATGATAAAATAAATAGAATATTATAACGAAAGAGACAGGAACGTTACATATGGAATTTATTCATAAAATCAGAGCATTGCAGATAGGAAAAAGAAAGACTTTCCGAAGAGTTTTGCTGGCGGAAATCCTGCTGATATTATTGGGAATTGTCGGTCTGTTTGGCAGAAATGAGGTGTATGAATATCCGTCCGAAGGGGTAACGGTCAATACCGGAGTCTATCAGGACAATATGACTATAGAGCATATCTCATTAAAGCCGGGTCTCTACCGGATCCAGCTGCATTATGATACGGATACCAATATGAAGAATTTCTGTATTGTTGAGGATGATACTGTGGGATACCGGATGCTCCGCAACAGCGGAGAGCACCTCTATCAGGGACTGCATGAGACGGATTATCCGTTATGGCTGCTGCAAAAGTCGGATAATATACGTGTTACTGTTACCTACGGTGGAGAAGGAAACTATACGATCTCGGGGCTTACCATTCGGGAAACCAACGGTCTGGCAGTCATTTTCCTGTTTTTGGTTGTGGTGATCTCCATTCTGGTGAATCTGTTATATACTTATGTGCAGTATGACAGAGAGTATTCGTTATCTGTTTCGCAGAAGGGAATTCATTTCGGTCTGGCACTTCTTTTGCTGTTCAGTTCTCTGCCTCTGTTGCAGGATGCCATGTTGTCCAGTGGAGACCTGGGATACCATATGCTTCGTATGATGGGCATCAAGGATGGCATTCTGGCAGGACAGTTTCCGGTGCGGATCGCACCCAAATGGCAGCAGGGCTACGGTTATGCATCATCGATCTTTTACGGGGAGACACTTTTGTATGTGGGTGCACTATTCCGTCTGATCGGCTTTTCTTATATTACCAGCTATCGCTTGTTCCTTTTGTTCATCAACGCACTTACCATACTGATAGCTTATTACAGCTTTCGCAAAATATATGAAGACCGTTATATCGGCTTTTTATGTACAGTACTTTATACTTTGTCGGTATATCGTCTTTCCAAGACGTTTATCTGCGGATCATTGGGGGAGACCTTCGGAATACTCTTCCTGCCGTTGATAGCCTATGGATTTTATCGTGTGTTTACTCAGGATATAACGAACAAAGAATATCGTTATTCCTGGATTCCGCTGACGATAGCTTTTGCAGGACTGGTGCAGTCGCATCTGCTGACAGGAGAACAGGTAGGAGCATTCACTATCCTGCTTTGTCTGATTCTGATCAAAAAGGTATTCCGCAAGGAGACGTTCTGTTCTCTGGCAAAAACGGTGATCTACAGTGTACTGCTGAGTGCGTGGTTCTTAGTACCTTTTGCTGACTATATGCTGCGGGGTGACTTTACGATTCAACATGTTTCCGGCAGAACGATCCAGTACAGAGGCTTATACCTGACCAACATGTTGTTTACCTTTTTCCGGAACGGTTACAATGTGTTCTATTCCGACAACGGAATGGCAGACAGTCAGCCCATGGGAATGGGAATTGCACTGACTGTGGCACTGTTACTTTGGGCGGGAATGCTCTTTTTCCGTAAAACTGCCCATTTGCGAAAGGAAGAAAAGGCATTGGGCAACATTGCAGGAGGCTTTGCCGTTCTGGCTATGTGTATGTGTCTGTCAATCTTTCCATGGGATAAGATTCATAGCCTGAACGATATTACCGCAACGCTGGTGTCAAGTATTCAATTTCCCAATCGTTTTCTGACCATTGCAACACTGTGTGCAGTACTGGTGGCAGGTGTTGTGGCCAAAGAGATCAAGGGACAGTATGAGACGCACGGATTGCAGTTCTATTTTGCCGGAATGATGGTACTGACTCTGTGCAGCAGTATTTACCTGATGGATGATATGCTTCAGACGGCTGACGATTACCGGATCTACGGAGAGGAAGGAATGGGAAGCGGCTATATTGCCGGGGCAGAATATCTTCCCTACGGCGCAGATGCTACATTGTTCTGGACCCATGATCCTTATACCGGAGAGATGGTCGCTATTACAGATTATCATAAGGACGGAATCAAAATTGAAATGCATTGTCAGAACCGGGGCGATAAAACAGAAATTGTGGAATTACCGCTTTTGTATTATTATGGCTATCGGGCATATGACAAGATTACCGGACAGGAACTGACTATCACCACCAGTGATAATTACGCAGTGTGCGTGGAAGTTCCGGCAGGCTATGAGGGAACTGTTCAGGTAACATTCGTAAGCCCTTGGTATTGGAGAGTGGCAGAAGTGGTGAGCTGTCTCAGCCTGCTGGGTCTGGTCGCGGGTGTGGCGATGGAGAAAAAACGGGAGAGAAAAAATTCATGAGGATGATAGAAAAAATAAAATCAAAGGGAAATAGTACCTTCTGGTGTTTGGTTGGTATTTTTCTGACAGGAGCGCTCCCGCTGTTTACAAATTATTGCCTGAATTCCGCAGAGGTTCCGTACCAGCTGGTACGTATTGAGAATATGAAGGATTATCTATCGGCGGGGATATTCCAGATGGCAATGCCTGTAAACTGGCAGTATGAGCATGGTACGGCAGGTTTGGACGGAAATCTGTTCTGGCTGCTGCCGGTGCTTCTGCGAATGACAGGAGCTGCACTGGAAAGTGTTTACCGGATGTTTCTGATATGTATTTATGCCGTGACAGTGTGCTTTTCCTACAAGACACTGGAAGAAGGATTTCAAAATAAAAAAACAGCGGTGATCGGTACGGCACTGTATTGCTGGGCACCGTGGTATCTGGATGCCTTGTATGGAAGAGCCGCCATCGGGGAAGCGTTAGGCTACGCTTTCCTGCCGGTGTTATTACTGTTTCTAGTGAGGGCAGTCGGGCGGAAAAAAGGAAAACTGCCGCAATGGCTTCTTCTGGCCATAGCGATTTCCTTGCTGTTACAGTCTTCTTTTGCGGTTTTGGAAGTGGGAATGCTTCTGTTAGTGTTCTGCTGCGTATATTATCGCAGACAATTGCTGGAAAAAGACGGCTGGCTGACATTGGGTAAGGCAGCAGCGGCAACCTTGTTGGGCAATCTGTGGTATCTGCTGCCGATGCTAAGATACCTTGTGGCATATCGTGATGTGGCAAGATATGTTGGAAGCCGTCCATTTCAGGAAAAGGGAGCTTTTCTTCTGCATTATCTGACCTTCTTTTTCCAGGGAGGTGCCACCTATGATTATAAGAGCAAGGGGTTTCAGGGAACGGCTGCCATTGGTGTCGGTCCGGCACTTACGGGACTCTTTTTTTTCCTGCTGTGGTTGAAATTCAGTGGGGCGCTGCAGAAGAAAAACAGTAAAGAAGACAGCACTGCCGGATTGTTCTGGTGCGGAATGCTGGGAATCCTTCTGAGCCTGGGCAGCTTTCCCTGGGATCTGCTCCGGCAGAATGCCGTGTTCCAGGTGTTGACCTTCAGTATGCAGTCTCCCACGATCTTTATGATTCCGGCAATCTGCGGACTGACATTTATAGTATGCGGTCTCCTGAACACTTACCGGGAGGAAAAATCCGCAACAGAAGCCACCATCCTGGAGACAGCAGTACTTGCGGTAGCTTTTGTGTCGACGCAATTTCTGACCAATAAACTGCTGTTAGGCAGAGCACCTTTGTGGATCCGCCAGAAGGAAGATCTGCCGGATGTGGTTCTGATCGAAGCACCGCAGTTTCAGATGAGTGCCGCAGCCGGTGCAGCACAACTGGTAGCAGTGGCGCTCAGCGCTCTTGGCATAGTGGGGATCGTTATATACTGTATACTCACACAGAAGAAAAATCCGGACCGGAAAGTACAAAAGGAGGCAGCGTAGGAAATGGATATGTGGAAGAAATCTGAAATCCTGAAAAACAAAAAATTCCGTATTCTGTTGCTTCTGGAAGTTTTGTTACTGCTGGTGCCTGTGATCGGAATTCTGTGCGGCAATAAAACAATCAGCACTCTGGCAGATGCACAGGTGACAACGGAAGAGGGTGTCATCCGGGAAGCAAAAGGTTATTCCGTGGACGGTAGCAGCAATATCAGCGGTCCCTGGCTGGAAATGAGCGGTTTTTCCATGGCACCCGGTACTTATTGCTATTATGTGACGTATGACACGGATGACAACGGCGTAAATAAGATTAACATTACAAGTGATGGAGAAATCTACAGAGAATTGCTGGAAAACGAGCTTTCCCTGTATTCCGGGAGAACAGAAAGCTCCTGTGAGATCTATGTGACAAGCCGTCTGAAAGCGGATGAAGTAAACATCCACGCAGACTACTACGGAACCGGAAAGCTTACTATTAAGGATATCCGGCTGGTGAAAACCACTGCGTCCTACAGAATGCTGCTTGTGATGTTCCTCCTGGGATTTTGGCTGCTGGATTCGCTGATCATGTTGTATGTGTATATGGGAAAATATCCTCTTGCGCTGGAGAAGAAACTGGTATACTTCGGAATTCCCGCATTGGCGGTCCTGGCTTCCCTACCGGTATTTGTGGATTATATTATGGTGGGAGCCGATTTGGGATTTCACCTGCTTCGTATTGAATTCCTGGCGCAGAGCCTGGCACAGGGAATCTTTCCTGCGAGAGTAGAGCCCATGTGGCTGTATGGGCATGGCTATGCCAACTCACTGTTTTACTGCGATACATTTCTGGTAATTCCGGCAATACTTCGGCTGATCGGTTTCCCCATGAGTGTTTCCTACGGTGGATATATCTGTCTGGTCAATCTGACTACGGCGGTCATAGCGTATATCTGCTTCTGCGGAATTTTCCGTAACCGTGTGACCGGAATGTTCGGAAGTATGTTGTATACGTTGGCACCGTATCGCGTATACAATATTTATAACCGGAGTGCGGTAGGTGAGTACACAGCAATGATCTTCCTGCCGTTGCTGTGCTATGGTTTTTATCGGATCTTCACGGAAGATATGGAGAAAAAGGAGTACCGCCATTACTGGCTGCTGCCGGTACTGGGCTTTTCCGGTATTATCCAGAGCCATGTATTAAGCTGTGAGATTGCGGGTGTGTTTACCATCCTTTTGTGCTTATTATGTATCCGAAAAGTATTCCGCAAAAGAACTTTCCTGGAACTGGTAAAGGTGGTTGTGGGAACGGTGCTGGCAAATATCTGGTTCCTGCTTCCGATGTTAGATATGATGCTGGCGGATCAATACCGTTATTCCAATAACAGCGGCGTATACATTCAGGATCGGGGAATTTTGGGAGCACAGATATTTTTCACCATGCAGAATGCCGGAAGCAATTCCAGATTTCAGGAGCTGGGAATGGTGGACACAGAGCCTATTTATATAGGTGTTGCCGTATTACTGGGAGTGATTGTGTATTTTGCTATCCGTAACAGGGAAAAGGAACAGGATCCGGCACATGATAAGGCAGCCAAGGTTGCATTTATTCTGGGATGTGTGGCAATTGCGGTAAGTACTTACTATTTCCCCTGGAATGCGCTGAAGGAAGCCAATTCCGTGCTGGAGCTTCTGACTACGATGATCCAGTTTCCTACTAGATTGACGACCATCGCAGCAATTGCCATGACTCTGGTGGCCTGCACGGCGGGACACTGGATGCTCCGGTGGAAGGATAAGGTGGCAAAGGCCATATTCCTGGTGGCAGTCTGCGGCGGCTGTATCTTTTTCTCCATGTATCAGACTAATGATCTGCTGCAGACGAAAGATCAGCCGTTGAGATTGAATTCTATGGCATCCATGGGACATTCCGGCATTCTGGGAGCGGAGTACCTGCCTTTGGATGTGGAGTGGAATTTTTATTACCATGATGCATGGCCGTCGGACGGAGTGACAGTGGAAGCTTTTGAGAAGGAAAATCTGAACACGCTGACTACGGTGACGACTGTTGCGAGTCCCGGAGAGTATTATATCGATCTGCCGATGCTTTTGTACAAAGGGTATCATACCAAGGATATGACAACGGGGAAAAAATTCCCGGTGACTGTAGGTGAGAACGGTCATGTCCGGGCAATCCTGCCGGCGGGCTATCAGGGAACTGTCAAAGTGTGGTATTCCGGCATGTGGTATTGGCGTGTGGCGGAAGGAGTCAGTCTGCTGTTCTGGGTGGCTGTGACCGCCTATGAAATCATCTCGCATAAGAAACAGCGGGAAAGGGAATAGCTGCCAAACTGATTTTTTGTTGAAAACAGAAAATGGAATATAGAAAAAGAAGCAGAAAAAGAGGATGCGGGTATGCCCCGGAGAACGTTTGCATAAAGTAGTAGCGAATAGTTCTGAGAGGAGATACCACATGAAACGTTTTTTCACGGAACACGAAAAAACACTTTGGCTCCTGCTTCTTTTTGCATGTATGTTTTTTCTGGGAAGAGGGATTGGAGCCATTGTATACGGACTGCATATGCAGCAGGAAATGAGCCCCCGGGAAACAGTGGGAAGTGCATTGGAGAATACGCAGGAGGTACTTTCAGCAGAGAACTGGGGACTGGGATTCGGAACGGAAGGAACGCAGCCCACCGGCACGGCATCTGCGGAAGAACTAAAAGAGTACAATGCCTATTATGTGGGAGATGCGGAGGAGAAAAAGATCTATCTCACTTTTGACTGCGGCTATGAGAATGGTAATAGTTCCGCCATATTGGATGCATTGAAAAGGCACAATGCACCGGCGACCTTTTTTGTGGTAGGACATTTTCTGGAGTCGGCGCCGGAGATGGTGAAACGCATGGTGGAGGACGGACATACGGTGGGAAACCACACCTATCATCATTATGACATGTCGAAAATTTCTGATCCGGCGGTTTTCCGGAAAGAGATGGATGACGTGAGAACTCTTTTTCAGGAGACCACCGGCGCGGAGATGGCAATGTACTACCGGCCGCCCCAGGGAAAATACAGTGAGACGAATCTGCAGATGGCAAAGGATCTGGGGTATGCCACTTTTTTCTGGAGCCTGGCTTATGTGGACTGGAACGTGGATGCCCAGCCCAGCCACGAGGAAGCTTTTTCCAAGCTGACAGGCAGGATCCACCCCGGAGCGGTGGTGCTGTTACATAATACCTCGAAGACCAATGGGGAGATTCTGGATGAACTGCTCACAAAATGGGAAGAAATGGGTTATACCTTCGGAAAATTGGAAGAACTTGCGGAGTAAAATATATACTCCGCAAAATAAGAGTTTATAAAGAATAAGTTTGTAAAGCCTTTTTGAGACAAGAATTATAGTGATTATATAGGCAGGCGTTTATGTGTAATTTTTTACAAATTTCAGGGCGAGTATATCCGGCTTTTTGAAGAGAATAAACGTTTAAAATTATCGGATCAAGCTCTCGAGACAAATCATATCTTGTATTTACATCTTCGAAAGCTTTTTGAGAATTGGGATGAGCAAAAACTTCATAAGTAGAGCCATTTTCGTCTCTTTTTTCTAAAGGAATGGCTTCTTTATATTTGTATTTGAAATCTACTGAACATCTGTCAAGATGACGAGAAAGCTGTTGGCTGAGATGCTCATTAAAATCGCAAATATTTGGATTGTATGTTTGAATAGCATGGATAAATCCTTCTTTTCCTAGTGAAAGGCGATCTTCTAATGGGATAAAGGAATATTTTCTTTTACGAATGTAACTTTTTATAAAAGAATCGTATAAGTTAAGCAATTTTTCCATAGAATCACTTTTCATAGCTGATAAGTTATCTTTTTTAATAAGTTTGAGGACACGTTCAATAAGGATATTTTCATCAACAAATTCAGATGTTGCTAAAAAATAACTATTTGATGAATCATTAGTTTGGCTATAATACTTTATGGGAAATTTGATATTATTTTTGCTCATGAATCGAGTTAAGCTTGGAAGCGAGGACTTGGAATACTTGATAGAAATGCCTATTTTCTTATCAGAAGGAGCTATGCAGATTTCATCATTTTTTTCATTGTAAGCAATAGTGACATAAGGCGGGAGAATAGATTGGGCTGAAGCGTTAAAAGATATAAATGCTTCTGAGTTAAAAGATACAAATGGTTTTGCAATGTGATCCTTATTATACCATTGCAGAGATGAAAGGTTATTACTTTCAAGTTGATTAGTCATTGTGAAAACCTCCTTATTTAATAATAAAAATTGTAATTTTATTATCAGAGAGAAAATACAAAAAGACAAGAAATATTTTGACTTCCCCTGCACCATACCCTATAATAGAGGACAGAAAAATATACTGGAGGACAACCATGGAAAAAGAACTGGTAGTTGTCATTGATTTTGGCGGACAGTACAATCAGCTGGTCGCCAGAAGAGTCAGAGAATGCAATGTATATTGCGAGATCTACTCTTACAAGACAGACTTGAATAAGATAAAAGCGATGAATCCCAAGGGAATCATCCTGACCGGCGGCCCCGCAAGCTGCTATGAACCCGGTGCAGCTACCTGCTCCGAGGATCTGTTTCACTTAGGAGTTCCCGTGCTGGGACTCTGTTACGGCGCACAGCTGATGACCCATGTGCTGGGTGGTAAGGTAGAACGTGCAGCCGTTCGGGAATATGGCAAGACTGAGGTGAAGGTAGACCGCAGTTCCAAGCTGTTTTCCGATGTATCCGAGAATACGATCTGCTGGATGAGCCATTTCGACTATATTTCGAAGCTGGCACCCGGTTTCCGTGCCGTAGCTACCACTGCAAACTGCCCTGTGGCAGCAGCAGAGTGCGTAGAGCGCGGACTGTATGCGATCCAATTCCACCCGGAAGTACTCCACACGGTGGAAGGCTCCAAGATGCTGTATAATTTCGTACGTAATATCTGCGGATGCTGCGGTGACTGGAAGATGGATTCCTTCGTGGAAGAGTCCATTAAGGCAATCCGTGAGAAGGTTGGTAATGGTAAAGTCCTCTGTGCATTGTCCGGCGGCGTGGATTCCTCCGTGGCAGCAGTACTGTTATCCAAGGCAGTCGGCGAGCAGCTGACCTGTGTCTTCGTAGATCACGGCCTGCTCCGTAAGAATGAAGGCGATGAGGTAGAAGCAGTCTTCGGTCCTAACGGCAATTACGATCTGCACTTCATCCGTGTGAATGCGCAGGAGCGTTTCTATAACAAGCTGGCAGGCGTATCCGAGCCGGAGCATAAGAGAAAGATCATCGGTGAAGAGTTCATCCGTGTATTCGAGGAAGAGGCGAAGAAGATCGGTGCCGTGGATTTCCTGGTACAGGGAACCATCTATCCCGATGTGGTAGAGAGCGGACTGGGCGGTGAATCCGCAGTGATCAAGTCCCACCACAACGTAGGCGGCCTGCCCGACTATGTAGATTTCAAGGAGATCATCGAGCCTCTGCGCAACCTGTTCAAGGATGAGGTCCGCAAGGTAGGACTGGAGCTTGGCATTCCCGAGCATCTGGTATTCCGTCAGCCGTTCCCCGGTCCCGGACTGGGTATCCGTATCATCGGCGAAGTGACCGCTGAGAAGGTCAAGATCGTACAGGATGCAGATGCCATCTACCGCGAGGAAATCGCTAACGCAGGTCTGGACCGTGAGATCAACCAGTACTTCGCAGCCCTGACCAATATGAGATCCGTAGGCGTTATGGGTGATGAGAGAACCTATGATTACGCCATCGCACTGAGAGCCGTGAAGACCATTGACTTCATGACCGCAGAGAGTGCACAGATCCCTTATGAAGTACTGCAGAAGGTGACCAGCAGGATCATCAATGAGGTGAGCCATGTGAATCGGGTAATGTATGATATTACCAGTAAGCCGCCCGGAACGATTGAGTTTGAATAACGGACTAAAATGCCGAAAGCCTGTATTTATGCGGGTTTCCGGCATTTATTTTATCAAATGGCTCTAGTTTGGCTCTATTTGTGGGGAGAGTAATGACTTTCGTAAATCAATATATTGTTTTGCTAGGTTGATTAGGAGAAAAGATGACAGATAATGAAAAGAGATTTATAAAAAGTATATTTTCGGGAGACAGTAGTGGTCATGACTATTATCATACAATACGAGTATATAAACTGGCTACTAAAATCGCAAAACAGGAAAATGCAGATGTTAAAACAGTGCAGTTGGCGGCTCTGTTACATGATGTGGACGATATTAAGCTTTCTCCGGACACTTATGCTACCAAGAAAAATGCAGTTGATTTTATGATGGCAAATAAGGTAGATGAGGAAATAATAAAGGTTGTATGTAAAATTATAGATGAGGTTTCATTTGCAGGAACTGATTCCGTCGTACCTGATACCATAGAAGGAAAATGTGTGCAGGATGCAGACAGGCTGGATGCCATAGGAGCTATTGGAATTGCCAGAACATTTGCATATGGTGGTAGTAGGGGAAGAAAGATTTATGATCCGGAAATAAAACCTAAAATAAAAATGAACAAAGATGAGTATCAGAAAAATAAAAACTCTACAAGCATTAACCATTTCTATGAAAAGTTGCTCTTGTTGAAAGACATGATGAATACGACTGAGGGAAAGAAACTGGCAGAACACAGACAGGCTGTAATGCAGGAATTTCTTAATGAGTTTATGATAGAATGGGAAGGGAAAATGTGATGGAAGTAAAATTTTATGATACAGTTAATGATGAACTATTGAAGTTTGCAGTAATAATCTCACAGAGCAACGGCAAGTGGGTATTCTGTAAGCATAAAGAAAGAGATACCTATGAAGTGCCGGGAGGGCATCGAGAAACAGGCGAAAATATTCTCGAAACCGCTAAAAGGGAGCTCCAGGAAGAAACAGGAGCAGTAAAATATGAGATAAAGCCAATCTGTGTATATTCAGTAACTGGTAAGACGAGAGTAAATGATACAGGTGAGGAATCATTTGGAATGCTTTATTTTGCGGAGATAACTGAATTTGCTAAAGAATTACATAGCGAAATGGAAAAGGTTATATTAATGGATGAGTTGCCTGAGAATTGGACATATCCGTTGATTCAGCCTAAATTGATTGAAAAATATATGCAGATAGAAAAGCAGTCTTATAGCCAGATACAGTTGTCAGCAAAACAGACTATAGAATACATAAAGAATACTATCAAGCCGGAAATGAATTTACTTGAGATTCGAGAGTTATCTGAGGAAAAACTGTTAGAGTTGGGTGCAGATTCGTTCTGGTATTGGGATGTTGGTGCATTTGTATTTGCAGGAGATGAAACAACTGTTTCTGTATCTGGTAAGCAGTATGTAACTTCGGATAGAGTTATAGGAAACAACGATATAATAACCATTGATTTAAGTCCACAGGTGGGGAATATCTGGGGAGACTATGCGAGAACTATTATTGTAGAAAACGGCATGGTTGTAGAGGATATAGGGCTGATTGAAAATCCGGAATGGAAAAGCGGTCTCCAGATGGAAGAGAAATTACATGCAGAATTGTTACGTTTTGCTACGAAGGAAACAACCTTTGAGAAATTGTACTATCATATGAATGAGTTCATAGTGGAAAATGGATTTGTTAATCTTGATTTTATGGGCAACCTGGGACATTCCATTGTAAAAACCAAAGGTGATAGAGTTTACATTGAAAAAGGTAATATGACCAAGCTTGGCGATGTAAAGTATTTTACATTTGAACCGCACATAGCATTTCCAGATTCAAAGTATGGATATAAGAAAGAGAATATTTATTACTTTGACGAAAACGGGTTGATGGAACTTTAAAAGAAGGTAAAGAAAATGAATGTTATTTTTGATATGGATGGACTGATGTTTGATACAGAGAAAGTGTTTATAAAGGCTTGGGATTATGCCGGTGAAAAGATTGGAATTGGAAAAGCCGGATATATGGTCTATAAAACTTTAGGTATGAGCATTGTTGCCTCTTATGAGATTTGGAACGAAGAGTTTGGTGATCGGTATAATCAGGAAGAATTGCGTAAATACACAAAAGAATTTCTGAAAAACTATTATGAAAATAATAAAGTGCCTGTAAAGCAAGGATTGTATGTCTTGTTGGAGTATTTGAAAAATGCAAATGCCAAGTTGGCAGTTGCTTCTTCATCACCGCGTTGGGAAGTGGAAAAACATCTAAATGATGCCGGAATTATAGATTGCTTTTCCGCAATTATTTGTGGAGACATGGTTGAGAAATCTAAGCCAGCGCCGGACATTTACATAAAAGCCTGTGAAATGTTAAATGAAAATCCTGAAGAGTGTATAGCTCTTGAAGATTCAAAAAACGGATTACTATCGGCTTACAGAGCGGGATGTAAGCCAATCATGGTTCCGGATTTGTGGCAACCGGATGAAGAAATATTGCAGATAATAAAGGGCAAGTATTCCGATTTGGAACAGGTGAAAAAGGCGTTTGAAAGTGGTGAAATATAGAAACAAGGGAGACACAACAGTGAATATTCTAGTTATTGGTGGAACACGATTTTTTGGTATACATATGGTTAATGAGCTTTTAACCGCAGGTTATGATGTAACAATTGCAACACGTGGGAAGGCATCAGATTCATTTGGGGATAAGGTTAAAAGGATATTTCTGGAAAGGACTAAGGAAGAAAGTGTACGAGAGGCATTAAGCGGTACTCATTACGATGTAGTAATTGATAAAATTGCATATTGCTCAAATGATATTAAGTATGTGATGGATGTTATAGATTGTGATAAGTATATTTATATGTCAAGCACATCTGTGTATAACCCGAAACATATCAATACCGTTGAGGCAGATTTTGATGGAATTGAAAATGAACTGATATGGTGTGATAGAAAAGCATTCCCTTATGAGCAAATAAAGCGTCAGGCAGAGTGTGCGTTATGGCAGCAGTATCCAGAAAAGAATTGGATTGCCGTTAGATATCCATTTGCCATTGGAAAGGATGATTATACAAAAAGGCTGTTGTTCTATGTAGAACATACTATGAAATCCATTCCAATGAATATTGACAATGTTGATTGTCAGATGAGTTATATTCGCTCCGACGAAGCAGGAAAATTCCTTGCATTTTTGGTGGATAAAGATGTTAAAGGAGCAATTAATGGTGCTTCGGATGGTACGATTTCTATAAAGGAAATTATCGAATATGTTGAAGAAAAGACGGGAGCAAGAGCGATAATTGATAATTCTGGCGATGATGCACCATACAATGGGGAACCGGAATATAGTATTTGTACGGATAAGGCGAAGGAATTAGGTTACCAATTTACAGAATTGAAAGATTGGATATATGAGTTGCTGGATTATTATATTCAGGTAGTCGAAGAAATGGATAAGGTTGATAATGGTAGATTTCATTAGAGTGCGAGGGAGAAAATATGCCACATGTGATTGTAAAACTATGGCCGGGACGAAACGATGAAATCAAAAGTAACTTGGCAAAGAGAATAGCACATATTGTTGCAGGAGAATTGAAGGTGGATATGGGCGATAAGCTGGTTGGCAAACATGAACATTGCTATGTGGAGAAGAAATTCAAGGGCAATCAGCGTGCGGATAAGAAGTAGTGAGGAATAGATGAATACAC
>OBAI01000141.1_pt1 | contig 93287 bp, 79 predicted proteins | sample 1517461 | NCBI WGS metagenome assembly OBAI01 (sample SAMN04571696, study PRJEB22368) | human gut metagenome | biome: human gut; material: stool | host: Homo sapiens | place: Luxembourg | collected 2012-06-29
TGTTTTGCTTGTGTGCAAATACGTCATACCCCATTATCAGGTGGTTATTGCGGTGGGGTTCCACCTCTTCCCATTCCGAACAGAGAAGTTAAGCCCACTTGCGCCGATGGTACTGCAATGCAATGCGGGAGAGTAGGTCGCCGCCTCCTTTCAATGAAGAGCCTCAGATTTCGAAAGATTTCTGAGGCTTTTTTGTTTTTTCTTCCCGCGGATCTTTTTCTTCTCCGCTTTATTTTTCTTCTCGCTGAATATTAGTTTGTCACGCAGATTTCGCAGATTTTTTCTTATAGATTATTTTGTCCCACAGATTTCACGGATTTCCACTGATCTTCTTTGGCTCGCTCTTTTTTCTTCTTTTCCTTCATAATAAAAAACTTTTTCTTTCGTTATCTATTTAAGTTTCAATTAGTATATAAATGATTTGGACAGATAGAATAAGACAAGTTAAGATTTTATTGGTTTCTGCAGCTATCGTTATTGCTGCAGCATCTCTTGCGATTTCTCATTTTCTGGTAGCTGATTTGGAGAATGAGGAAAAGAATCGTATGGCAGTTTGGGCAGAGGCTATGAGGACACTTAATAATGCAGATGAAAATACAGATCTTAATCTTGTACTGAAGGTTATTAATGAAAATAATACAATACCTGTTGTCGTTCTCGACTCACAAGGAAATGCACAGGTTTTCCGTAATGTCACTCTCAATGGAGCTGATTTTAATGACAGCCTAAAGAATGCGGCTCTATTGGGTAAAACTTTTCTTCGTAAGGGGAGACACATCAAAATTATGCTCAACCAAAAAAATAATGAATATATTCAGGTTTGTTATGATGAATCTCTTATGTTGAAAAGGCTGGCAGCTTATCCATTGGTGCAGTTGGGTATTGTTCTCATCTTTGTTGTCGTGGCCATCTTCGCTCTTCTTTCCTCTAAAAAGGCTGAACAGAATAAAGTTTGGGTAGGTTTGTCAAAGGAAACTGCTCATCAATTGGGAACTCCGATTTCCAGTCTGATGGCTTGGATAGAAATCTTGAAAGAAACTTATCCAGATGATGACTTAATTCCTGAGATGAATAAGGATGTGAAGCGGCTTCAATTGATAGCAGACCGTTTCTCTAAGATCGGTTCTCTTCCAGAACCGGTTCCTTCCAGCTTGAATGAGGTACTCGATCATGTCATAGATTATATGGATCGCCGTACTTCTAAATCCATACAGATGATAAAAGTGTTTCCTCAGCATGATATTATTGTCAAGATCAATGCTTCTCTTTTCGAATGGGTAATTGAGAATCTGTCTAAAAATGCGGTTGATGCTATGGGGGGAAAAGTGGGCAGGATTACGCTTCGTGTGGAAGAAACTGATAAATGCGCAGTGATTGAAGTGAGTGACACAGGAAAGGGCATCAAACGTAAAGATCTCAATAATGTGTTCAGACCTGGCTTTACCACAAAAGAAAGGGGCTGGGGACTTGGATTATCTTTAGCTAAGCGCATAGTAGAAGAATACCATAACGGTAAGATATGGGTGAAAAGTTCCGAAGTAGGAAAAGGCACTACTTTTAGGATAGAATTACCTCTTCGATAAGCGAATTTAATCGGTTGATTTCTATAAATATATTGAAATAACTGCTTAATATGCTATATTTTAGAGTTTTTTTCACTAAAAATTATTTTATCTCAAAAATAATTTGTAACTTTGCACCCCGAAACAATATACTAGTATTGTAATATGTGTAATATAGAGTCTTTTAAAATTGATCTGAAAGCGTTACCTCAGGGAGTTTCTACCCTTGAGTTTAAACTTGATGATGCATATTTTAAGGCAATTGATGCCCCTGATGTTCAGAGCGGAGAATTGTTAAGTAGTCTGTCAATCAGTCGTACAGATGATTTCTTCGAACTTAATTTTCATACTGAAGGCATTGTACACATACCTTGCGATATCTGTCTGGACGATATGGAGCAATCTATTGAGACTGATGACCGATTACTCGTAAGATTTGGAGAAGACTACTCAGAAGAAGATGACCTCGTGATTGTGGCCGAGAACGAAGGAATACTCGATGTCGCGTGGTTTATCTATGAATTTATAGCCCTCAACATTCCTATCAAGCATGTGCATGCACCTGGAAAATGCAACCCTGCTATGATTGAAATGCTTCAAGAGCATTCTGCCGCCCGAAGCGGCGAGGAAGAAGAGGAAATTGTAGATCCGCGCTGGGCAGCACTCTTAAAATTGAAAAAGTAAAAATTAAAATTTAAACATTTAAAAATTATGGCACATCCTAAAAGAAGACAGTCAAAGACACGTACACTTAAGAGAAGAACTCATGATAAGGCAGTAGCTCCTACATTGGCAGTTTGCCCTAACTGTGGTGCATACTACGTTTACCACACTGTTTGCCCAACTTGCGGTTACTACAGAGGCAAGGTTGCAATTGTTAAGGAAGCAGCTGAATAATGGGTAAAATTAATGCTGTAATTACTGGTGTAGGTGGATACGTGCCTGACTATATCCTCAACAATGAGGAATTGTCTCGTATGGTGGACACTACCGATGAGTGGATTACTACCCGTGTTGGAATCAAAGAGCGCCGTATTCTTACTGAAGAAGGTCTCGGAACCAGTTACTTGGCCCGAAAGGCAGCCAAGCAGTTGATTCAGAAGACTGGTGTTGATCCTGATACAATTGATGCACTTATTGTGACAACAACTACACCAGATTATAAGTTCCCATCTACAGCATCTATTGTCTTGGGCAAGCTTGGATTGAAAAATGCTTTTGCATTTGATTTTTCAGCTGCTTGCTGCGGATTCTTGTATTCACTTGATGTTGCTGCCAGCATGATTCAAAGTGGACGCTTTAAGAAGATCATTGTTATCGGTGCAGATAAAATGTCTTCTTTGGTAGATTATACAGACCGTGCAACATGTGTCCTCTTCGGTGACGGAGCAGGCGCAGTTCTTGTCGAGGCAACAGAGGAAGAAAATGTAGGTGTTCAGAACTCATACCTGCGTACTGATGGTAAGGGCTTGCCTTTCCTTCATATGAAGGCTGGTGGTTCTGTTTGTCCTCCATCTCGATTCACTGTAGATCATCGAATGCATTACCTCTATCAGGAGGGTCGTACAGTTTTCCGCTATGCGGTAACTGATATGAGCAATGATGTGATGAAAATCATGGAGATGAACAACTTGGCAGCAGACGATGTAAACTGGGTAATTCCTCACGAGGCAAACCTTCGTATTATCGAGGCGGTAACCAAACGTGCTGGTATTCCTTTGGACAAGGTCGTTGTCAACATCGATCATTATGGTAATACAAGTGCAGCTACAATTCCTTTGGCATTGTGGGATGCTGAAAGCAAACTCAAGAAGGGTGATAATGTCATCTTTACTGCTTTTGGTGCTGGATTTGTACATGGTGCATCGTTCTATAAGTGGGCTTATGATGGCTCTGCTTACGGAAAATAATAAAAAAATAAATATCCAAAAATTAAAAAGACGCATCTCTTATGAGAAATAAGAAAGATGCGTCTTTTTAGCTTAAATCAAGTTTGTTTATGCATAAGGCAGGTTTCGTCAATATAGTAGGTAATCCTAATGTTGGTAAGAGTACACTGATGAATCAATTGGTGGGCGAACGTATCAGTATCGCTACTTTTAAGGCTCAAACAACTCGTCATCGTATCATGGGTATTGTTAATACCGATGATATGCAGATTGTGTTTTCTGATACTCCTGGTGTCTTGAAGCCAAATTACAAGATGCAGGAGATGATGCTTGCATTCTCGGAGAGTGCTTTGGCTGATGCTGATATTCTTCTTTATGTTACCGACGTCGTGGAAAATCCTGAAAAAAATCTGGATTTTCTGGAAAAGGTACGAAAGATGACTATTCCTGTCTTGCTGTTGATTAACAAAATTGATGAGAGTGACCAAACTAAATTAGGAGATATTGTTGAGAAATGGCACTCTTTGTTGCCTGATGCTGAAATCTTACCTATTTCTGCTAAAAATAAGTTTGGTGTAGATATGCTTTTGAAGCGTATCAAAGAACTACTGCCTGAGTCTCCTGCCTTTTTTGATAAAGACCAGTTGACTGATAAGCCAGCTCGTTTCTTCGTTTCAGAGATTATTCGTGAAAAGATTCTACTTTATTACGATAAGGAAATTCCATATTCTGTTGAAGTAAGAGTGGAGCGCTTTAAGGAAGATGAGCATAAGATTCACATCAACGCAGTGATTTACGTGGAGCGTGATTCTCAGAAGGGTATTATCATTGGTCATCAAGGTATTGCGCTGAAGAAGGTGAACACAGAATCACGCAAGGCTCTGGAAAAATTCTTCGACAAGAAAATTTTCCTGGAAACTTTCGTCAAAGTTGATAAGGATTGGCGTAGTTCTCAGAAAGAACTGGATGCTTTCGGATATAATCCGGAGTAATATTGATAAAACATAACTCCCTGAATGTAATCGAGGGAGTTACTCTCGCTGATTGGCGAGGGCTGGAGCATGGTCAGCTTCGGCAAATTTTTAACTTGGATGCAGAGACCACATCCTTGAAGCCTCCTAAAGGAAGGGGGAAAAATGACTTTTATGGCAAATTTAGTAGCAATTGTAGGTCGCCCAAATGTGGGTAAATCTACTTTATTCAATCGTTTGACGCAATCTCGTCGCGCTATTGTAAGCGATACGGCTGGTACTACTCGTGACCGCCAGTATGGTAAGTGCAGTTGGAATGGTAGAGAATTTTCTGTAGTGGATACGGGAGGTTGGGTTGTTAAATCTGATGATATTTTTGAAGATGCTATCCGTAAGCAGGTGTTGGTAGCTACAGAAGAGGCTGATCTGGTTCTCTTTCTGGTGGATGTAAATACTGGTTTGACGGACTGGGATGAGGATGTTGCGCTTATTCTCCGTCGTGCCAAATTGCCTGTAATCCTCGTAGCCAACAAAGTAGATAATAGTGCAGAATATTATCAGGCTGCTGAGTTTTATAAATTAGGATTGGGTGATCCTCAGTGTATTAGTGCTGCTACTGGTGGTGGTACTGGTGATTTACTGGATATGATTTTGGATAAACTCCAGGATAATCCAGAGGAAAGTATTGATGAAGATATTCCACGTTTTGCTGTTGTCGGTCGTCCTAATGCTGGTAAGAGCAGTATTATCAATGCATTTATCGGTGAGGATCGTAATATCGTGACTGAAATTGCAGGTACGACTCGTGATAGTATCTATACGAGATATGATAAATTCGGCTTTGATTTTTATTTGGTGGATACTGCTGGTATTCGTCGTAAAAACAAGGTGAGTGAGGATCTGGAGTTCTATTCTGTCATGCGCTCTATCCGTGCGATAGAAAATAGTGATGTATGTATCTTAATGCTTGATGCAACTCGAGGCATTGAGACTCAGGATATGAATATTTTCCAGTTGATTCAGAAGAATAATAAGAGTCTGGTTGTTGTAGTGAATAAATGGGACTTAGTAGAGGAAAAGAATCAAAAGGTTATTGATACTTTCGAGAATGCAATCCGCAAGCGTATGGCTCCATTCGTTGACTTCCCTATCATCTTTGCTTCTGCTTTGACTAAGCAGCGTATTTTCAGAGTTTTGGAAACTGCTAAGCAGGTTTATCAGAACCGTAAGGTTCACATCGGAACTTCTAAACTGAATGAGGTCATGCTTCCTATCATTGAGGCTTTTCCTCCTCAGAGTATCAAGGGTAAATACATTAAGATTAAATATTGTACACAGTTGCCTAACACAACGATTCCGTCGTTTGTGTTCTATGCCAACTTACCACAGTATGTGAAGGAGAATTATCGTAGATTCTTGGAGAACAAGATTCGCGAGAACTGGTCTTTGCATGGCTGTCCAATTAATATTTTTATCCGTCAAAAGTAATTGGAGTTAAGATGAAGAAATTCTTGTTTTTCATGATATTGGGCATAGGATTGGTATTTGCTTCGTGTAAGAAGGAAACTCCTGATCCTGGTTATTTTGCCGGGATTGCAGCCAAGGGTTATTATGACTTGCTCTTAGAGGGGAAATATAATGATTTTGTGGCTGGATACAATCAGCCGAATCGTATTTCTAAAGGTTATCATGAGCAATTGTTGCTGAATGCCCGGATGTTTATGGAGCAGCAGCAAGAAGAACATAAGGGACTGGCTGGTATTCATGTTCTGCATGCCAAGGCTGATACTGCTCGCCATGTGGCTGATGTTTTCTTACAGATGGTATATGGTGATAGTACTAAAGAACAGGTTGTTGTGCCCATGGTACTGGTCCATGGTGATTGGAAAATGAGATGAAAATAAAAAAGCTATCAGCTCTTTGCTGGTAGCTTTTTTATTTTCTGTATTATTATGGTTTCGCTTCTTTCATTTCTACTTCCTTTACCTTGCGGAAGAGGTCTGAAGCAAAGACAAGGTCGTTCAGCTTTTCATTTGTGGATGAAATGACTTCATCCTTGTTGCCTTGCCATTCTTTTTTTCCTTGGTAGATAAAACAAATATTTTCACCTATACCCATTACAGAATTCATATCGTGGGTATTTATGATAGTTGTCATGTTGTAATCCTTGGTGATGTCTGAGAGTAATTCGTCTATGACCAATGATGTTTTTGGATCAAGACCGGAGTTTGGCTCGTCACAGAACAAGTACTTGGGATTCATGACAATAGCGCGTGCGATGGCAACACGCTTCTGCATACCTCCAGAAATCTCACCTGGAAATTTGTGCTGGGCATCAATCAGGTTTACGCGGTCAAGACATTCCTGAGCTCTTTTTACTCTTTCCTTGTAATTCATGTTGGAAAACATGTCGAGTGGAAACATCACGTTTTCTAAAACCGGCAAGGAATCGAAAAGTGCTGCGCTTTGGAAAATCATGCCCATCTCTCGGCGCATGAATACCTTTTCTTTCTTAGACATCTGTACGAAGTTGCGCCCGTCATACAGTACTTCACCACTTGTAGGTTCTAATAATCCAACAAGATTTTTCATCAAGACAGTCTTACCTGAGCCGCTCTGACCAATAATCAAGTTGGTTTTGCCGGTCTCAAATACCATATTTATATTGTTGAGAACAGTCTTGTCACCGAAAGACTTAGTCAAGTTTTTAACTTCAATCATAATCTTATAGAATAATTTGAGGTATTTGAGTTGTTATGAAAGCACTTGGGTAAGGAATACGTCAGAGAAGAGTATTAAAACACTTGAGCTGACTACTGCATCCGTAGATGCTGTACCTACTTCTACTGAACCTCCTTCCACCGTATAACCGAAAAAGGATGATACACTGGCGATGATGTATGCAAAAAACAAGCTTTTGATGATGCTCATCCATACAAACCATTGATTGAATGAATGCTGAAGTCCCAATGTCAGGTCGTCTGGAGGTAGGATGTGTCCGATATAAGCAGTACCATACGCACCGATGATGCCCATACCTGAACTGAAAATTACCAGAAAAGGCATGATGGTAACCAAACCTAAGATTTTAGGTAAGATCAAATAACATGCAGAATTTACCCCCATGATATCCAGCGCATCAATCTGCTGGGTTACTCTCATGGTTCCCAGTTCAGATGCGATATTGGAACCAACCTTTCCGGCAAGAATCAGACACATGATACTGGAAGAAAACTCCAGCAGCATGATTTCTCGTGTGGTATAACCAGATACCCATCTTGGCATCCAAGGACTTTGGATGTTTAATTTCATCTGAATACAAATTACTGCTCCTATGAAAAATGAAATGAGCAGTACGATGCCAATGGAGTTGACACCCAACTGTGACATTTCTTTCACATATTGTTTCAGAAACATGCGCATACGCTCAGGACGTGAAAAAGCGCGCCCCATTAAAATAAGATATTTACCGAAGGTGGTAAGCCATTTTGATATTAACATGCTAATAAATCTCTGTTTGATGGTGCAAAAGTAACCAAAATCCTCTAAAAAACTACTATATAATGAATAGTTTTTTGATTTTATAAGTGATATTTGCTTGTTTTTTAGTATTTTTGCACCAAAAATGCGGAGAATGAATAGTTCTTCACTCTAAAAATGCAAATTATGGACGAAATAATTAATAATCAACAGCAATCGGATTGTAGCGATAAACTGGTTCTCAGAACTGAGGGTTTGGTGAAACGTTATGGTAAAAGAACTGTCGCCAATGGTGTTACCATCAATGTGAAGCAGGGAGAAATCGTAGGTTTGCTTGGACCAAATGGTGCAGGTAAGACAACTTCTTTCTATATGACTACAGGTTTGGTTGTACCTAATGAAGGTCATGTTTATCTGGGTGATCAGGATATTACCAATTATCCTGTGTATAAACGCGCCCGTGCAGGTATTGGCTATTTGCCTCAGGAGGCAAGTGTCTTTCGAAAAATGAGTGTGGAGGACAATATATTGTCTGTACTGGAAATGACGGGTAAACCACGCAGCTATCAGTTGGAAAAGTTAGAAAGTCTGATTAATGAATTCCGTCTCAACAAGGTCCGCAAAAACAAGGGTGATCAGTTGTCTGGTGGTGAACGTCGTCGTACCGAGATAGCCCGTTGTCTTGCCATTGATCCGAAGTTTATTATGTTGGATGAACCTTTTGCCGGTGTCGATCCTATTGCTGTGGAAGATATTCAGCACATTGTCTGGCGTCTGAAATATCGCAATATTGGAATTCTGATTACCGACCATAATGTGCAGGAGACGCTGACAATTACCGACCGTGCCTATCTTTTGTTTGAAGGTAAAATTCTGTTTCAGGGTAAGCCGGAGGATTTGGCAACCAATAAGGTGGTTCGTGAGAAGTATTTAAGTAATAGTTTTGTGCTTCGTAAGAAAGACTTTCAGCTCATTGATGAGCAGAAAAGAGCCAAAGAAGCAGAGGAAGATGGTTAAAAAAACAAATTTTTCTCTTATATATTAGGTATATTCACGAATTATGCGTAATTTTGCAAGCCAATCGTGTTGACGAACTATTAAAATATTAAGAAGAAAATAATTAATAATATAAAAACAAAACATCAAGATGAAAATTTCATTTGAAAATCCTGACAAGATTAATGGTCTTTTGACCCTCGTTGTCGAAGAGGAGGATTACAAGAATGATGTCGAGAAGACATTGAAGGACTATCGTAAGAAAGCTAACGTTCCTGGTTTCCGTCCAGGTCAGGCTCCTATGGGCATGATTAAGCGTCAGTTTGGTGCATCTGTAAAGATGGAGGCTATCAATAAGCTCGTAGGCCAGCAGATTTACAAGTATGTACAGGACAATAATATCCAGATGCTCGGTGAGCCTCTCCCATCAGAGAAGCAGGAGCCAGTTGATATTGAGAAGGATGGTCCTTATACATTCATGTTTGACATCGCTGTTGCTCCAGAGTTCAAGGTTGCTCTTTCTGGTCGTGATAAGGTAGATTACTACAATATCACTGTTGATGATAAGATTCTTGATCAGCAGGTAGATATGTACGCTTCTCGTTCTGGTAGCTATGAGAAGGCTGAGGTTTATCAGGAGAATGATATGCTGAAGGGTGACTTGCGTGAGTTGGACGAGAATGGTAACACCAAGGAAGGTGGCATTACTGTAGAGGGTGCCATGATGATGCCAAGCTACATTAAGGTAGAAGAGCAGAAGAACCTTTTCAATGATGCAAAGGTAGGTGATATCATCACATTCAATCCTAAGAAGGCTTATCCAGATAACGATACAGAGGTAGCTCAGCTCTTGAAGATTGAGCGTGATTCTGTGAAGGATTTGGAGTCTGAGTTCAGCTATCAGATTACAGAAATCCAGCGTTTCAAGAAGCATGAGGTAAACGAGGAGCTCTTCAAGTTGGCTCTTGGTGAGGATACAGATGTGAAGGACGAGGCTGCTTTCCGTGCTAAGATTGCTGAGGGCTTGCAGGCACAGTTGGTAGGTGACTCTGACTATAAGTTCCTCCTTGATGTTCGTGCTCACTGCGAGAAGAAGGTTGGCAAGTTGGAATTCCCAGATGCATTGTTGAAGCGTATCATGTTGGCTAACAACAAGGATAAGGGCGAGGACTTCGTAGAGAAGAACTACGAGGAGAGCCTTAAGGAGTTGACTTGGCATTTGATCAAGGAGCAGCTTATCAAGGCTCAGGATATCAAGATTAACGACGAAGATATCAAGGAGACTGCAAAGGAAGCAGCTCGTGCACAGTTCGCTCAGTATGGTATGACCAACATTCCTGAGGAGTATGTTGAGAACTATGCAAATGAGATTCTCAAGAAGGGTAACTCTACAGATGCATTGGTAGATCGCTCTATCGACCGTAAGTTGGCTACAGCATTGAAGACTGTTGTTAAGTTGAACGAAAAGGAGATTTCTGTTGAGGATTTCAACAAGATGATGCAAGAATAATATTTTTTTAGAAAAAATATCAGATTTATTTCGAGGTTATCGACTTTTTTTATTATCTTTGTTCCACAGAACGAGATATAGAGGTCGATAACCTCGATTTTCGTATATAAATTTGAATAATAAATGATGTAATATGAACGATTTTAGAAAATATGCAACCAAGCATCTTGGCATAAATGGAATGGTGCTTGATGATGTCATCAAGTCGCAGGCTAAGTATTTGAATCCTTATATTCTGGAGGAGCGTCAGCTCAATGTAACTCAGATGGATGTTTTCTCTCGTCTGATGATGGATCGTATTATCTTCTTGGGTACTGAGATTGATGACTATACGGCAAATACACTTCAGGCACAGTTGCTTTATTTGGATTCTGTAGATAGTGGCAAGGATATTTCAATCTATATTAATAGCCCTGGTGGTAGCGTGACTGCAGGTTTGGGTATTTATGACACCATGCAGTTTATTTCTTCAGATGTGGCTACTATCTGTACAGGTATGGCTGCTTCTATGGGTGCAGTTCTTCTTGTTGCTGGTCAAGAGGGCAAGCGTTCTGCTTTGCCTCATAGCCGTGTGATGATTCATCAGCCACTCGGTGGTGTTCAGGGTCAGGCTTCTGATATCGAGATTGAAGCAAAGGAAATTCAAAAATTCAAGAAAGAATTATATACGATTATTTCTAACCATTCTCATACTCCATACGAGAAAGTTTGGGCAGACAGTGATAGAAATTACTGGATGACAGCAGAAGAGGCAAAGGAATATGGTATGATTGATTCTGTTTTGGTACGAAAATAATATATATATATAATAAGGTATGCCAAAGAAAGTATGTAGCTTCTGTGGACGTAGTGAATCTGAGGTGAAACTGCTGATTACTGGTGTCAGTGGTTTTATCTGTGAGGATTGTGCCCATCAGGCCTGGGATATAGTCCAGTCAACAGGAGTTTTAAAGGATGATAAATCAAGTTCTTTTGAACTGAAAGATGTTCCAAAGCCTGTTGAAATCAAGAAGTATCTTGATGAGTATATAATAGGTCAGGATGAGGCTAAGCGCTATTTGTCAGTTTCTGTCTATAACCATTACAAGCGTTTGCAGCAGCAGAAGACTGATGATGGCGTGGAAATCGAAAAGAGTAATATTATTATGGTAGGAAGCACGGGTACTGGTAAGACTCTTCTCGCCAGAACCATAGCCAAGATGCTGGACGTTCCTTTTACCATTGTAGATGCCACTGTTTTTACAGAAGCAGGTTATGTGGGTGAGGATGTAGAGAGCATCTTGAGCCGATTGCTTCAGGTTGCCGACTATGATGTTGCTGCAGCAGAAAGAGGTATTGTCTTTATTGATGAGATAGATAAGATTGCACGTAAGAGTGATAATCCTTCTATTACCCGTGATGTAAGTGGTGAAGGTGTGCAGCAGGGCTTGCTGAAACTTTTGGAAGGAACGATGGTCAATGTTCCACCAAAGGGAGGAAGAAAGCATCCTGATCAGGATTACATCCATGTGGATACAAGAAATATCCTCTTTATCTGCGGTGGCGCTTTTGATGGCATAGAGCAGAAGATTGCCCAGCGCCTCAATACGCATGTTGTTGGTTATAATTCAGTTCAGAATGTCAGAAACATCGATAAGTCTGATTTGATGAAATATATCCTGCCACAAGACTTGAAGTCTTTTGGTCTGATACCTGAAATCATTGGTCGTTTGCCAGTTCTTACCTATCTGAATCCATTGGATAGAGCTGCTTTGCGCAAGATTTTGGTAGAACCAAAGAATTCTATTGTGAAGCAGTATGTCAAACTGATGGAGATGGACGGTATAGAATTGACTTTTGATGAGGATGCGTTGGATTGTATAGTTGATAAGGCTGTAGAATACAAATTGGGTGCTCGTGGACTCCGTTCTATTGTTGAAGCAATCATGATGGATGCCATGTTTGAGATTCCATCCAAGAAAGTTAAGAAGTTTAAGGTGACTTTGGAATATGCAAAGTCACAATTAGATAAGGCTCATTTGCAAAAATTGGAGTCAGCATAAAAGTTCAATGGGCTAATCCCCCATTGGACTTGTACCATAGAACATAAAATAGATTTTAATTGATAGGTTGAATATGGCAGAACAGGTTAATCTTACAGGTCAGCTTAAGCGCTATTTCGGTTTTGATAAGTTTAAAGGCGAGCAGGAAGCTATCATCAGAAATCTGATGAGTGGTCATGATACATTTGTGCTTATGCCTACTGGAGGTGGAAAGAGTTTGTGTTATCAGTTGCCTTCTCTCATCATGGAGGGAACGGCCATTGTCATTTCTCCATTGATAGCATTGATGAAAAATCAGGTAGATGTCATCAATGGTCTCAGTGAAGATGATGGTGTGGCACATTATTTGAACTCTTCCCTCAACAAATCGGCAATAGAAAAGGTGAAGGAAGATATCCTGTCTGGAAAGACCAAACTCCTCTATGTGGCTCCTGAGTCTTTGACAAAAGAGGATAATGTGGATTTCTTGAAGACCGTCAAGATTTCCTTCTATGCCGTTGATGAAGCTCATTGTATTTCTGAATGGGGACATGATTTCCGTCCAGAATATAGGCGAATCCGTCCGATTATCAATGAAATTGGTAATGCGCCTGTCATTGCCCTTACTGCCACTGCTACAGATAAAGTGCGAACTGATATCAAGAAAAGTCTGGGTATTGCGGATGCCAAGGAATTTAAAAGTTCCTTTAATCGCGCCAACTTATATTATGAGGTACGCCCAAAGCTAAAGGATATTGATAGACAGATTATCATGTTCATCCGTCAGCATCCTGGCAAGAGCGGTATCATTTATTGCTTGTCTCGCAAGAAAGTGGAGGAATTGGCTGAGATATTAAAGGCCAACGAGATAATGGCAGCGCCATATCATGCTGGTCTAGATTCTGCTACTCGTTCTCAGACTCAGGATGATTTCCTGATGGAGAAAATCGATGTAATCGTGGCCACCATAGCCTTTGGTATGGGTATTGACAAACCAGATGTCCGTTTTGTAATCCATTACGATATTCCAAAGAGTCTGGAAGGATATTATCAGGAAACTGGTCGTGCCGGCCGAGATGGTGGTGAAGGTATATGTATTGCCTTTTATGCCCGAAAAGACTTGAGGAAACTGGAGAAGTTTATGGAAAACAAGCCTGTGGCAGAGCAAGATATAGGCAGGCAATTGTTGCAGGAAACTGCTGCTTATGCAGAGTCTTCTGTTTGCCGTCGCAAGATGCTTCTCCATTATTTCGGTGAGGAATATTCTGAGGAAAATTGCCATAACTGTGACAACTGTCTGCATCCTACAACGAAGATCGAGGCGAAGGATGCTCTCTTGGTTGTACTTCAGGCCGTAGCTGCGGTCAAGGAGAATTTCCGTCAGGAGTATATTATCGACTTTGTGAAGGGTAGAGGTACGGATGACATCGTATCTCACAAGCACAATGATCTGGAAGAATTTGGAGCAGGTGAAGATATGGATAACAAATTGTGGAATCCAGTTATTCGTCAGGCCTTGCTTTGTGGCTATCTCAAGAAAGACGTTGAGAATTATGGACTTCTTAAACTCACTGCTGCGGGTAAGAGATTCATCAAGAATCCTGAGTCTTTTATGATTGTTGCAGATAAGGAGTTTAAGGAGGATTACGAATCTGAAAACAGTAGCGAAGGTAGTTGTGGGGCTTTGGATCCGCAATTATATGCTATGTTGAAGGATTTGCGCAAGAATTTTGCCAAGAAGCACAAACTGCCTCCGTATGTCATTTTTCAGGATGTTTCATTGGAGCAGATGGCTACTATGTATCCTGTCAATATGCAGGAACTTCAGAATGTCCAGGGTGTCGGTGCAGGTAAGGCAAAACGCTTTGGTAAGGAATTCTGTGAGTTGATCAAAAAATATTGTGTGGATAATGAGATAGAACGTCCGGAAGAACTCCGTGTACGTACAGTTGCCAAGAAGTCTATGCTGAAAGTGTCTATCATTCAAAGCATCGATCGCCAGATTGATTTGGATGATTTGGCAGAGGCAAAAGGTTTGGAGTTCGAGGAACTTCTTGACGAGATTGAAGCCATCGTCTATAGCGGAACCAAGTTGAATATCGATTATTTCATAGACGAAGTCGTAGATGATGATCATGTAGATGATATTTATGACTACTTTATGGAAAGCGAAACTGATGACTTGAATACTGCTGTAGAAGAGCTTGGAGAAGATTATTCAGAGGATGAAATTAGACTCGTGAGAATCAAGTTCTTGTCGGAACAAGCCAACTAATCACGTTAAATAGCTTTAATAAGGTAAGAAAATCGTAAAAAGTGCGTCTTATCTGAAATATTATTGCTAAATTTGCACGCAATAAATTTTTAAAAGGTTACAATATGTCATCATTTGTTGCAGATAAAATTGTAATGGACGGTCTCACTTACGACGACGTCCTTCTTATCCCTGCGTATTCAGAGGTACTACCAAAACAGGTAGAGTTGAAAACCAAGTTCTCTCGTAACATCGAGTTGAACGTTCCATTCGTTACAGCAGCGATGGACACCGTTACCGAGGCTTCAATGGCGATAGCTATCGCTCGTGAAGGTGGTATCGGTGTAATTCACAAGAACATGACCATTGAGGAGCAAGCTCGTCAGGTTGCTATTGTGAAGCGTGCTGAGAATGGTATGATTTATGACCCTGTCACCATCCGTCGTGGCAGTACAGTGAAGGATGCTCTTGATATGATGCATGATTATCATATCGGTGGTATTCCTGTAGTTGATGACGAGAATCACTTGGTTGGTATTGTTACAAATCGTGACCTTCGTTTCGAGCGTCATTTGGACAAGAAGATAGACGAGGTTATGACAAGTGAAAATCTTGTAACTACACATCTTCAGACAGACTTGATTGCAGCTGCCCAGATTCTTCAGGAAAATAAAATTGAGAAGTTGCCAGTAGTTGACAACGCTAATCATCTTGTTGGTTTGATTACCTATAAGGATATCACCAAGGCTAAGGATAAACCGATGGCTTGCAAGGATGAAAAGGGTCGTCTCCGTGTGGCTGCAGGTGTGGGTGTCACAGTAGATACTTTGGATCGTGCGAAGGCTTTGGTTGAAGCTGGAGCTGATGCTATCGTTATTGATACTGCCCATGGCCATTCTAAGGGTGTGGTTGAAAAACTGCATCAGGTAAAGGCTGCTTTCCCTAACGTAGATGTTGTCGTTGGTAATGTTGCAACAGGTGCTGCTGCTAAGTATCTGGTTGAAAATGGTGCCGATGGTGTGAAAGTAGGTATTGGCCCTGGTTCTATCTGTACTACTCGTGTGGTTGCCGGTGTAGGTGTTCCTCAGTTGAGCGCTATCTATGACGTATATTCTGCATTGCAGGGCACAGGTGTTCCATTGATTGCTGATGGAGGTCTCCGCTATTCAGGTGATGTCGTTAAGGCATTGGCTGCCGGTGGTAGCTGCGTAATGATTGGTTCACTTGTTGCAGGTACCGAGGAAAGTCCTGGTGATACAATTATCTTCAATGGCCGTAAGTTCAAGAGCTATCGCGGTATGGGTTCTTTGGAAGCTATGGAGCAGAAGAATGGTTCTAAGGACCGTTATTTCCAGGGTGATACAAAGGATGTGAAGAAATTGGTTCCAGAAGGAATCGCAGGTCGTGTTCCTTACAAGGGAACTGTTCAGGAGGTTATCTACCAGTTGATTGGTGGCTTGCGTTCAGGTATGGGCTATTGTGGTGCTGCCACTATCGGAAATCTTCACAATGCGAAGTTTACCCGTATTACTAATGCTGGTGTATTGGAGAGCCATCCACATGATATCACAATCACAAGTGAGGCTCCAAACTATAGTCGTCCAGAATAATTAATTTGATATGAAATTTTATGCGCTGATTTCTGCTATGCTTCTCTCGGGGAGCATAGCTTTTGCTCAAAATGATCCTACTGTTATGACGATTAACGGCAAGCCTGTTACTCGTTCTGAATTTGAGTACTCTTATAATAAGAACAACTCTAATGGCGTCATTGACAAGAAAACCGTAAAGGAGTATGTGGATTTGTTTGTCAACTACAAGTTGAAGGTTTTGGCGGCATTGGATGCGAAGGTGGATACCTTGACATCTTTTAAGAAGGAATTTGAAACATATAGAGATCAACAGGTGAGACCATCTTTTATCACATCGGATGATGTGGAGAAAGAGGCGCGTAAGATTTATAAAGAAACTCAAGAGCGTATAGATGGAGCAGGTGGTATGGTTAAGCCTGCTCACATCTTGATTTTACTTAACCAGAAAGCTACTCCTGCAGAACAGAATGCAGCTAAGGCAAAGGCTGATTCTATTTATAAGGTCTTGAGCCGTGGTGCTGATTTTGCGGAGTTGGCTAAGAAATTTTCTGATGACAAGGGAACGGCTCAAAAGGGTGGTGAGTTGCCTTGGATTACAAGAGGTCAGACTGTAAAGGCTTTCGAGGATGCTGCTTATTCCATGAAGGTGGGTAAGTTGCATACTCCTGTATTGTCTGAGTTTGGCTACCATATCATTAAATTGAATGGTAAGCAGAATTTCTTCCCTTATGACTCCTTGAAGAATGATATTTATCGTTTTATTGATGCAAGGGGTATAAGAGAAAAAATTATTGATGAGAAATTGGATTCTTTAGTTAAAAACGAGCAATCTTCTTCTGCCAAGGAAACTTTGCTGGAGAAGAAGGCTGAAGAGTTGTCTGCTAAGGATTCAGACTTGAAATATCTGATACAGGAATATCATGATGGTCTCTTGTTGTATGAGATCAGCAATCGTCTTGTATGGGATAAAGCGGCAAAAGATGAAAAGGGATTAGCCTCTTATTTTGCCAAGAATAAGAAAAAATATAAGTGGGAACAGCCTCGCTTTAAGGGTATCGCCTATCATGTGAAGAATGAAGCCGATATCAAGGCGGTTAAAAAGAGTGTAAAGGGTAAACCTTTTGCAGAATGGGCTGAAATCCTGCGTAATACTTTCAATAAGGATTCCGTGATTCGTATCCGTGTTGAAAAGGGTATATTTAAGAAAGGTGATCATGCATTGGTAGATAAGATGGTTTTCCATAAGGATACTACGGTGCAGGCTGTCAAGGATTATCCTTTTGATGCCACTTTTGGAAAAGTTCTGAAAAAGGCCCCAGAGGATTATACCGATGTGAAGGCTTTGGTTGTTGCCGACTATCAGGACCAGTTGGAGAAAGATTGGGTGGCAACATTAAGAAAAAAATATCCTGTATTTGTGGACGAGAAGGTCCTGGATACAGTCAATAAACATTAAAAAAGAAAATTCATGGATCTTGAAAATAAAATAGGGCTGGCATTTGTTGCTTTGTTGTTCTTGGTTGGTATTTCTGCTAATGCCAACAAAGCTTTGCGTGGTTTTGCTGCACAGGATGCTGACTCTTCTCAAGTGGATGCAACTCTTGCTGATAGTCAGGTGATCAATGAAGCAAGTGTTGTGGATGAGGTGATATGGGTAGTAGGTGACGAACCTATATTGAAGTCTGAGGTTGAGGCTACCCGTTTGCAAAGTGAGGCAGAAGGAATCAAGTATGCTGGTGATCCTGATTGTTCTATCCCAGAGCAGATAGCCCTTCAGAAACTGTTCTTGCACCAGGCGGCAATCGATAGTATTGAAGTATCGGAGTCGGAGGTGATGAATGGTATTGATGAGCAAATCAATTACTGGGTTTCGCTGGCGGGTTCTCGTGAGAAATTGGAGGAATATAGAAAGCAGAGTATTTCACAGATGCGCCAATCCATGCATGATGATTTCAAGAATCGCCAGCTGATTCAGAAGATGAAGGAAGAATTGGTCAAGGATATCAAGGTTTCTCCTGCACAGGTGAGACAGTATTTCAAGAATCTTCCTGCCGACAGCATACCTTTTGTGCCAACAGAAGTGGAGGTGGAAATCTTGACCAACCAGCCTAAGATTTCCATGGAGGAAATCACTCGTGTCAAGAACGAGCTGCGTGAATTTACAGATCGTGTCAATAAGGGTGAAACTTCTTTTGCCACTTTAGCACGTCTTTATTCTGAAGATCCAGGCTCTGCACGCATGGGTGGTGAAATGGATTATGTAGGTCGTGGTATGTTGGATCCTGCATTTGCCAATGTAGCGTTCAACTTGACTGACCCTAAGAAGATTTCCAAAATCGTAGAGTCTGAGTTCGGTTTTCATATCATCCAGTTGATTGATAAACGAGGTGATAAAATCAAGGTCCGTCACATCCTTCTGAAGCCAAACGTATCTCAGGAGGCCATTGACAAGTCTTTGTCAAGATTAGATTCAATTGCTACCGACATCAGAAACAAGAAGTTTACATTCGAGGATGCAGCTACAGTCATTTCTGATGATAAGGATACCCGTTCCAACAAGGGTTTGATGGCCAATACAACTCAGGGAGGAACCCGTACATCCCGATTCCAGTTGAAAGATCTTCCTACAGAGGTGGCTCGTGCCATTGATACGATGAAGGTAGGAGAAATCTCCGCACCTTTCACCATGATTAATTCCAGAGGTAAGACAACTTGTGCTATCGTGAAACTTCTCAATAAAGTGGAAGGGCATCGTGCTACCATTACTGAGGATTTCCAGGTGATGAAGGATGTCGTCTTGGCTAAAGAACGTGAGAATACTTTGCATGATTGGGTGGTTGATAAGATAAAGCGTACTTATGTGCGCATGAATGATCGCTACAAAAATTGTAAATTTGAATATCAAGGTTGGGTTAAATGATGACTAAGAATTTTCTCAATAATAATAACAGGCATAGAATCAAGCTCCTGCTGATTCTATGCCTATTTGGATTTTGTTTGGTGCAAGCCATGCAGAGCCCCAAGAAAAAGGTGAAGCGCCCACAAGGCGACCGTGTTTACCTTCTTCATGCGGATGTGCTGAAGTATGATATGTTTGGTAGTAATCCTGATGCACAGATTGTCAAAGGTAAGGTCTCGTTCCTTCATCAGGGGGCGCATCTTACTTGTGACAGTGCCTATTTTTACCAAAACACCAATTCGGTGAAAGCGTTCGGTCATGTGCATTTCCGTCAGGGTGATACTTTGTCCTTGGTTTGTGACAGGGCAGAATATGACGGTTTGATGCAGATGATGAGAGCCCGCAAAAATGTGGTTCTGCACCATCGCAGACAAGTCCTCCGTACCGATAGCTTGGATTATGACCGTTTGTATGAAATGGCCAATTTCTTTGAAGGTGGAACGCTGATTGACGGTAAGGACCGCCTTGTATCAGATTGGGGTGAATATCATACAAAGACCCGAGAGGCTAAGTTTGTCTTCAATGTGAAACTCCGTAGCGGAAAGGACCTGGTGACTACCGATACCTTATATTATGATGTAAGGAAATCAACTGCCCACATGGTAGGTCCTTCCAGAATTGTCTCCGGCTCCAGTGTGGTTAATACCAAGGATGGCTATTATAATACCAAGACAGATCGTGCCCGGTTGTATGGCCGATCCACTTTAGTGGATAAGGACAAGACCATTACGGGTGATAGTCTTTACTATGTGAAAGACGGAAACAGTCAGGGCTTCGGTAATGTGATTTACAATGATAAGAGAAACCGCAATACCCTTCACTGCAACTATTTGCGTTATAATGAAAAGACAGGATATGGTTTTGCCACCCGCAATCCGGTAGCCATTGATTATTCACAGAAGGATACTTTGTGGGTGCATTCAGATACCATGAAGATTTATACCTTCCATATCAATACCGATTCTGTTTATCGCAAGGTGCATGCCTACAGCAAGGTGCGAGCTTACCGACAGGATGTCCAGGCGGTTTGTGATTCCATGGTATTCAATTCCCAGGATTCATGCATGACCATGTATAAGGACCCGATTGTATGGAATCTGAATCGTCAACTCCTTGGAGAAGAAATCAAGGTTTACATGAATGACTCTACGGTGCGCATGGCTCATGTCATCGGACAGGCACTCTCTGTGGATGTGATGCCAGATAGCGTGCATTTCAATCAGGTAACTTCCAAGGAGATGAAGGCTTACTTTGAAAACGGACAGGCACGGATGGGCGAGTCTATCGGTAATGTCCAGACCATCTATTTTCTTACCAATGATAAGGATAGCTCACTGGTTGGCATGAATTATATGGAGACCGATACGATGAGAATGTACTTGTCTCCAGAACGTCAGTTGCAGAAAATATGGTCAAATAAGTCTGTAGGCACATTCTATCCGATTACCCAGGTGCCGCCAGCCAAGTTGAAACTCCCTAATTTTGCTTGGTTTGACGATATCCGCCCCAAGGATAAAAATGATATTTTCGTATGGAGAGGCAAGAAGCAAGACCAGCAGTTGAGGGTAATCAAGCGCCATGCTGCGCCTTTGCAGGTTCTTTCCAGTAAAAAGAGCGAGATGCCCGTGAAGACAGAGTCATCTCGATGATTTAGAAAAATGTAATATTATAAAAGATGAGCGATATCATTCAATTATTGCCCGATTCTGTCGCCAATCAAATAGCAGCGGGAGAAGTCATTCAGCGCCCGGCTTCAGTGATCAAAGAGTTGGTAGAAAACTCTGTTGATGCGGGTGCTAAAAATATTGATGTAGCCGTTGTGGATGCCGGTCGAACCAGTATTCAGGTGATTGATGATGGAAAGGGTATGTCAGAAACGGATGCCCGACTGGCCTTTGAACGCCATGCCACTTCCAAGATTCGCCAGGCAGAAGACTTGTTCAATCTGCATACCAATGGATTCCGTGGTGAGGCTTTGGCCTCTATCGCAGCTGTAGCTCAGGTCGTTCTGAAATCTCGTCAGGAAGGAGAGGAAGTCGGTACTCAATTGTCTATCTCTGGTTCGCGCTTCGAGGGACAGGAAGCTTGTTCTTCTTCAGTGGGAAGTGTTTTCTCAGTGAACAATCTTTTCTATAATGTTCCTGCACGCCGCAAATTTCTGAAGTCCAATTCTACAGAATTAAATAATATCCTGACAGCATTTGAGCGCATCGTACTGGTCAATCCGCAGATTGCCTTTACGCTTCACAGCAACAATACAGAACTGTTTAATCTGAAGGCAGGTAATCTGAGGCAGCGCATCATCGACGTGTTTGGAAAACGCATCAATCAGGACCTCTTGCCGGTCAATGTAGAGACGACCATGTGTAAGATTTCCGGTTTTGTGGGAAAACCTGAGTCTGCACGTAAGAAAGGTGCCCATCAGTTCTTCTTCGTGAACGGACGATATATGAAGCATCCTTATTTCAATAAGGCGGTGATGACAGCCTACGACAGATTGGTTCCACAGGGCGAACAAGTGCCTTATTTCCTGTACTTTGATGTTAATCCCAATGACATCGATGTCAACATACATCCTACCAAGACAGAAATCAAGTTTGAAAACGAACAGGCTATCTGGCAGATCTTGATGGCAGCCGTCAAGGAATCCATTGGAATGTTCAATGATGTTCCTTCCATCGATTTTGATACGGAAGATAAACCGGATATTCCGGTGTACAATCCGGATGTGGTTTCTTCTGCTTCTGCCCCGAAGATTAGTTTAAATCCGCATTACAATCCATTCAAGTCCTCCCCATCATCCGGGAAACCAACTGCGGTAAAGCCGGTGGATGAACAGTGGGAACAGTTGTATGAAGGATTGAATAATCAGGATTCGGTGGAAAGAGAAGCTGATATCTTCGAGTCGGAAAGCGAAACGGAAATCAATACATCCCAAAGTATTTTAGCCGAAAAGTCACCAGCACATTATCAATATAAAGGTAAGTATGTGATGACTGCGGTGAAGTCGGGGCTGATGATCATAGACCAGCATCGGGCACATGTGAGAGTGCTTTATGAACGGTATCTTGAGCAGATTCAGCAACAGACGAGTCATTCCCAGAAAGTCCTTTTCCCAGAGGTACTTCAATTCCCGGTTTCCGACGAAGTGATCTTGGAAAAGCTTTTGCCGGAGATGAGTAAGATGGGATTTGAACTGGATAATCTGGGTGGAGGAAGTTATGCCGTCAATGCGATTCCTACCGGACTTGATGGCGTCAACCCTCTGCATCTGGTACAGGATATGGTTTTCTCAGCCAAAGAGAAGGGGGTGAAGGCCTTAGATGAGGTACATCAGTCGTTGGCTCTGACGTTGGCACGGAATGCTGCCATTCCGCAAGGACAGGTATTGAGCAATGAAGAGATGGAAACCCTTGTCAATGACCTGTTTGCGTGTAGCAACGTCAACTATACTCCCGATGGTAAAAATGTGCTTTGTATTCTCAAACAGCAGGAAATTGAGCATCTTTTAGGTTAAAATGGGGGTAAAAATGGAAAAAAGACAACTTTTTTTTAAAAAAAGTGCATTTTTTTTATGAAAAAAGGGAAAAATAAAAAAATAAGTAGTAATTTTGCCCCAAAATATAAAAGGTGATTTCGTTTTAATGAATTATATATTGATTGTTAAATATTAAAGTTATGAAAAAGTTAATAGCTGTACTGGCATTTGCTGGTCTTTCATTGAGTGGATTTGCTCAGGATGCAACTCCTACAGAAAAGTATAGTGTTTCTACAAACTCTTTCTGGAGCAATTGGTTTGTTCAGGCTGGTATTGATTGGAATGCTTGGTATTCAAACGAGGAGCATGGTCAGAATTTCTCAACAAGTCCTTTCAAGAAGTTCCGTTCTAATCCTGGTGTTTCTGTAGCTATCGGTAAGTGGTTTACTCCTGGTATCGGTTTGCGTACCAAGTTGCAGGGTATCTGGGGTAAGCAGGTGTATGATATGGCAACAGGCGAGCAGGGTAAGTTTAATAAGTATTGGCTTTTGAATGAGCATGTCATGTTCAACGTCAGCAATTTACTTTATGGTTACAATGAGAACCGTGTTTGGAATGTGATTCCTTTCATCGGTGGTGGTATTGGCCGTACAATGACACACAACTTGTATTCAATGGACCTCAGTGCTGGTGTTCAGTCTTCTTGGAAGGTAGCTGAGAAACTCAACGTCTATCTTGAGGCTGGTTGGAACCGTATCGAGCACGATATCGATGGTGGTGTCGAGCGCGGACGCCGCGGTTGGGATTCTCATGACAACAACCTCTATGCAGAGGTAGGCTTGCAGTTCAATCTTGGCAAGTCAACTTGGAAGAAGACTCCAGACGTAGATGCTATCAATGCTCTCCATCAGTCAGAGCTTGATGCACTCAATGCTAAGTTGAACGATGCTAATGCAGAGAATGAACGTTTGAAGGAGAAACTTGCTAACCAGAAGCCAGTAGAGACTCCTGCATCTGTTAAGGAGTTTGTTAATACTCCAGTTTCTGTATTCTTCAACATCAATAAGACTAACATTGCTTCTCAGCAGGATTTGGTTAACGTACAGGCTCTTGCTAAGTACGCTAAGGAGAATGGTTCTAAGTTGCTCGTCAACGGTTATGCTGATAGCGCAACAGGTACTCCTGCTATCAACCAGAAGCTTTCTGAGGGTCGTGCAGAGGCAGTTGCTTCAGAGCTCGTTAAGATGGGTGTAGAGAGAAGTAATATCACAACTCAGGCTAATGGTGGTGTAGATGAGCTTTCTCCAATCTCATTCAACCGCCGTGCTACTGTTCAGATTGCAGAGTAATCTTATAACACATATTGCAATTAGGGGCGTCCGATGGGGCGCCCTTTTTTTTGTTTGAATGGGGGCCGCTTTATAAAGGTAAAAAGGTAAAAAAGTAAAAGGGTAAAAAGGTAAAAGGGTAAAAAGGTAAAAAGCTTTACTTTTTATGGAAAAATGAAGTTTTTTGGAGAAAAAATGAAAAAAGTTGCGAAAAAATTTGGTGGAATCAAATAATGTTCGTACCTTTGCACCCGCTTACGAAACGTAAGGGCGTTTAGCTCAGCTGGTTTAGAGCATCTGCCTTACAAGCAGAGGGTCGGCGGTTCGAATCCGTCAACGCCCACTATTAAGCTTTACGTAACGTAAGGGCGCTTAGCTCAGCTGGTTTAGAGCATCTGCCTTACAAGCAGAGGGTCGGCGGTTCGAATCCGTCAGCGCCCACTATAGGGGTGGTTCCCTGTAGTTCATTTGAGTTGCAGGGAATATTTTTCGGGCGTTTAGCTCAGCTGGTTTAGAGCATCTGCCTTACAAGCAGAGGGTCGGCGGTTCGAATCCGTCAACGCCCACTAATAAAGGTTTCACGATTACTTGTGAAACCTTTATTGTTTTTTAAGCTAATTTATCATTATTTCTTCTGTCTTTTCAGATAATTTTTCTACCTTTGCAGCCTAATTAGATATATTAATACGTATTAGATATGAATTTAGATTTGTTGACAGCCATATCACCAATTGATGGCCGTTATAGGGGAAAGACAGAAGCGCTTGCTAATTATTATTCAGAGTTTGCGCTGATTCGTTATCGTGTAAGAGTGGAAATAGAGTATTTCATCACTTTGTGTGAGCTGCCATTGCCGCAGTTGGCATCATTTGACCATGCTCTTTTTGATCGTTTGCGTGACATCTATCGTAATTTTGATGAGAACGAGGCACAACGTGTGAAGGATATTGAAAAAATAACCAATCACGATGTGAAGGCAGTCGAGTATTTTATTAAGGAAGAATTTGATAAGATCGGAGGCTTGGATGCTTATAAGGAATTTATCCATTTCGGTCTTACATCTCAGGATATCAACAATACCAGTGTACCTCTCTCTGTGAAGGAGTCTCTGGAACAGGTGTACTATCCTCAGGTAGAGGAACTCATTGCCCAGTTGCAGACCTATGCTGATGAGTGGAAGGATGTTCCAATGTTGGCAAAGACTCACGGACAGCCAGCTTCTCCTACTCGTTTGGGTAAGGAAATCATGGTGTATGTCTATCGTCTCACAGAACAGCTCAATTCTTTGAAAGCCTGCAAGATCACTGCCAAGTTTGGTGGTGCTACTGGCAACTACAATGCCCACCACGTAGCTTATCCACAGTTCGACTGGAAGGCATTCGGCAACAAGTTCGTCAGTGAAAAGTTGGGCTTGGAGCGTGAACAATATACTACTCAGATTAGCAATTACGACTATCTGGGTGCCATCTTTGATGCCATTCGTCGTATCAACACCATCATCATCGATTTGGATCGTGACTTCTGGATGTATATCTCCATGGAGTACTTCAAGCAGAAAATCAAGGCAGGTGAGGTAGGTTCCAGCGCTATGCCCCATAAGGTAAATCCTATCGACTTCGAGAACAGTGAGGGTAACTTGGGTATTGCCAATGCCATTCTTCAGTTCCTGGCTCAGAAGTTGCCAGTAAGCCGTTTGCAGCGTGACTTGACCGACAGTACGGTTCTTCGCAACATCGGTGTTCCTTTGGGGCATGGTGTGATTGCTGTTCAGAGCACCCTGAAGGGCTTGCGCAAGCTCATCCTGCACGAGGAGAAGTTGCAGGAAGATTTGAACAATACATGGGCAGTAGTGGCTGAGGCTATACAGACTATCTTGCGTCGCGAGGCTTATCCACATCCATACGAAGCACTGAAGGCCTTGACACGTACCAATAAGCACATGACAGAGGAAACCATTCATGAGTTTATCCAGGGATTAAACGTTAGTGATAGCGTGAAGGCAGAATTGATGGCGATTACCCCAAGTAATTATACAGGTATCTAAGGAGAATAGGTGTGGCGTATTATTCTCAACTATATTGATTAATAAATAATAATAATAAGATTTACTAACCCAGCCGGGAGGCTATTTTTTTAGAATTAATGACTATGGATTCAGAAATCGAAAACAAAGCTCAAGGTCAATCTACTGAGAGTGAAGGAACCCGTGAGGGAGGTTATAACCCAGCAGGTGGTTATCAGCGAAATTATCACAGCAACGGACGTCCACAGCGTCCACGTATTAACTCGCAGCGTGCTTATAGCAGCGACAGAGGCAGCAGTAATAGCGGGGGTGGATTCCGCCCAGAAGGCTTCGGCGCAGGCTTGCTGAGCTCAAATGGTGAACATTCACAGCAGCGTGGTGGCTATCAACCACGTGGCGGCTATGGTCGTCCACAGGGTGGTGGCTATAATAACAATCGTGCCGGTGGTTATCAGCCACGTCAGCAGGCAGGTGGTTATCGTCCACGCTACAACAATAATAATAACGATGCTGAAGGCGGTTACCAGCCACGTCAGCAGGGCGGTTATCAGGCTCGTCAGCAGGGTGGTTATCAGCCACGTCAGCAGGGCGGTTACCAGAATCGTCAGCAGGGCGGTGGTTACAACAACAACCGTGGTGGCGGCTACAATAACAACAACCGTGGTGGTGGCTACAATAGCAACAACCGTGGTGGTGGCTACAATAGCAATAATCGTGGCGGTGGTTACAACAACAACCGTGGTGGCGGCTACAACAACAACCGTGGTGGCTACAACAACAATCGTGGCGGCGGCTATCGTCAGCACACTCCTGGCTATGATCCAAATGCAAAGTATAGCTTGAAGAAGCGTATTGAGTACAAGGAGGAGAACTTCGATCCAACAGAGCCATTGCGTTTGAACAAGTTCCTTGCCAATGCAGGTGTATGCTCTCGCCGTGAGGCAGATGAGTTCATCCAGGCAGGAGTTGTTACAGTCAATGGTGAGGTTGTAACAGAGTTGGGTACCAAGATTCTTCGCACCGATGAGGTGAAGTTCCACGACGCACCAGTATCATTGGAGAAGAAGGTATATGTATTGCTCAACAAGCCAAAGGATTACGTGACAACCAGCGATGATCCTCAGCAGCGCAAGACCGTGATGGATCTTGTCAAGGACGTATGCCCAGAGCGTATTTATCCAGTAGGTCGTCTCGACCGCAACACCACAGGTGTCCTCCTTCTTACTAACGATGGTGATTTGGCAAGTAAGTTGACTCATCCTAAGTTCCTGAAGAAGAAAGTATATCACGTACATCTCGACAAGAACATCACTGCTCATGATTTGCAGCAGATTCGTGATGGTATCACTTTGGATGATGGCGAGATCAAGGCAGATGCAGTAGATTATGCAGACGAGCGTGACAAGTCACAGGTGGGCATCGAAATCCACAGTGGCAAGAACCGTATCGTTCGCCGTATCTTCGAGAGCCTCGGCTACCGTGTCACCAAGCTCGACCGAGTACAGTTTGCAGGTTTGACCAAGAAGAACCTTCGTCGCGGTGACTGGCGTTTCCTCACAGAGAAAGAGGTTGATATGCTCCGCATGGGTGCTTTTGAATAAGAAACAATAAAAACAATGGAAAAAGTAAAAAGAACTAAAGTCGTAGATTTGCTCAAGAGCACAGCCTACGATTCAATCGTGAATGTAAAGGGATGGGTGCGTACCCATCGTAGTAGCAAAGCAGTCGATTTTATCGCTCTTAACGATGGTTCTACTATTAATAATATTCAGATAGTAGTCGACCCATCCAAGGTCGATGAGAATCAGCTCCGTCAGATCACTACAGGTGCTTGCATCAGCGTAGTAGGTACTTTGGTAGAGAGCCAGGGTGCCGGTCAGAGCGTAGAGATCCAGTGCGAAAGCATTGAGATTTACGGACTCTGCGGCGGTGATTATCCAATGCAGAAGAAGGGTCAGAGTTTCGAGTATATGCGTCAGTATGCTCATCTCCGTCTCCGTACCAATACCTTCGGTGCCGTGATGCGCATCCGTCACAACATGGCAATGGCCATCCACACTTACTTCCATGAGCATGGATACTTCTATTTCAACACTCCGCTCATCACAGCGAGCGATTGCGAAGGTGCTGGACAGATGTTCCAGGTAACCACCAAGAACCTCTACAACCTCAAGAAAACAGAGGATGGAAAGATTGACTACTCTGATGATTTCTTCGGCAAGCAGACTTCCCTCACCGTGTCAGGTCAGTTGGAAGGCGAGTTGGGAGCCACAGCCTTGGGTGCTATCTACACATTCGGTCCAACCTTCCGTGCAGAGAACAGTAACACCCCTCGCCACCTGGCAGAGTTCTGGATGGTAGAGCCAGAGGTAGCTTTCCTGGATATGGACGGTTTGATGGAGTTGGAGGAAGATTTCATCAAGTATTGTATCCGTTGGGCGTTGGATCATTGCAAGGACGATTTGGCGTTCCTGAACAAGATGATCGACAAGGGTCTGATAGCCCGTCTGGAAGGCATCTTGAATTCCGACTTCGTACATCTTCCATATACCGAGGGAATCCGCATCCTGCAGGAGGCAATCGCCAATGGCAAGAAGTTTGAGTTCCCATGCGAGTGGGGTGATGACTTGGCATCCGAGCATGAGCGCTTCCTGGTAGAGGAGCACTTCAAGCGTCCAGTAATCATGACCAACTATCCAAAGGCTATCAAGGCATTCTATATGAAGATAGACGAGGAGGAGAGCGGTTTCGGAGGCAAGAGCGGTCAGACCGTTCAGGGCACCGATGTACTGTTCCCACAGATTGGTGAGATTATCGGCGGTTCTGTTCGCGAAGAGAGCTATGACAAGCTGATGGGTGAGATAGAGGCTCGCAACATTCCTATGAAGGATATGAGTTGGTATCTTGATACCCGTAAGTACGGTTCATGTCCACATGCAGGTTTCGGTCTCGGTTTCGAGCGTTTGATCCTCTTCGTAACCGGTATGCAGAACATCCGTGATGTGATTCCATTCCCACGTACACCAAAGAACGCAGAGTTCTAAATAGAATACGATAAAAAGATAGAGTAGAGGGTGTGTCATACTATATGACGCACCCTTTTTCTATGACACTCCCATTTCCCCCAAAATACTCTTGTAATTTCCCTTCTCTGCCGGGGTATTTTTTTCTCCCTGCCCACGCATGAATTTTTCCGTGGGCAGGGAAAAATAAAAGTAAAGCGAGGTTTCATGTTTTGGATATCTATGAAACCTCGCTTTTTTCGCATAATTTATTAGAGAGTTATTATAAAAGTTTATAATTTGATTGTTATTACATAATCAAACATCATGCGAAGAATCATTCTTCACTCTTATCAAAATAACAGCCCTTGATGCTCAACTCCATTGGATTTTCTGAAGCATTTGAGTATATGTTGATGAACTTTCTAAAAGAACCGTTCAAAAAGCCATTTCCATCATATACTACAATGATAGAATCATACTCGCCTGGCATCAAAGGCTGTGGATTGAATTTGACTTGTGTGCAACCACAATCGCTCTCAGCCTTGTATATGACAAGTGGAGACTTGCCTGCATTCTTGTACTTGAAAGCGTATCTTTTCGTTTCCTTTTCTCGATATTCTCCAAAATCATGTTCGTGAATACATGATCGAAAGGCTTTTTATCTGCTATGACTCCACTTTTAACAGCCCTGTTGTAGATTGCTCGCAAAATCCGCATGTAGAAGGAAATGGTATTGAGAGTGAGCTTCTTCTGTTTGAGATAACTCTCATAGCCTTCTATCATCTTGCTGTCTATATCTTCCATAAGTATTTCCACCTTATTAATATATAGGCAGAAACTGTTCAAGGCACTTTGATAAGTTTCTGCTAATCTGAGTTTATTCTGTTGAAGAAATTGTGTTCTTAGCTGATTTACAAAAGAAAGAAGAGAAGTGTTATGGCTTTCGGCAGCCGTACTCTTAGGGACGATAGATAAATCGTTAGACGGAGTATGTACAGTGCAAGTTGCATTCTGTGTGTTTGTAAACCTGATGACGAGTTCGTCATTCTTGCTTAATATTATATTCTCTGGAATTTCAATTTTTAAAACCATATTATTCTTATTTACTATTTTTTATGATGATATGCATAGAATAAAGAATAAGGGCATTCTTTGTTTTAATAACGTAAAAAGGAGGAATATATTGGATTGTGAATGACATTTCTTCAATAGATTTTGATGAGTATGTATCAAAAAAGATTCATATTGATGCCCTGCACATCGTAATCAGAAATATAAGGCACGCCAAGAAGGTTACAGAAATGTTAAAAAGGGCAATATTTACCCTGTTTCAATGATCTACAACAAGAAAATAAAGGATTTTTGAAAAAAAACATCAAAAATCCTTTTATTTATTTGCATGTTTCAAGATTTTTGTGTAAGTTTGCACCGAAATATAATATCTCTCGTCAGGAGATAGAGAGAAAAAGCATAGAATAAAGTAGTTAATATATACAATGTTTAATTAATTTTTATCGTATGAAAAGAAAGTTTTTTAGTGCTTTGCTTATGGGTGCGATGGTTGTTGCAGCCACAAGTACAGTTACGTCTTGTAAGGATTACGATGACGACATCAATAACTTGCAGAGCCAAGTTGATGCATTGTCTACCTTAAAGACGATTAAGACTGACCTTGAGAAGGAGATCACTGATCTTAAGTCTCAATTGGAAGCAGCTGATGGTCAATTGCAGACAGCGATTGCAAACAAAGCTGACGCAAAGACAGTAACAGACCTCGCATCTAAGGTGTCAAGCCTTGAGTCTCGTATCGGTAATGCAGAGAATACCTTGAAAGAGGTAAATGCTGCAATCGACACAAATAAGGGCGACATCAAGAAATTGAACGCAGATTTAGCTTCAGTAAACGAGACTTTGGCAAGATTAGACAAGGGCTTGACAGATGAAGAGACTGCTCGCGAGGCTATTGCTACTGACTTGCAGGAGCAGACAGACGCTCTTAAGAGATTGCAAGAAAAGGTAGCAAACCTTCCTGGCATGACTGAAGAGCAGAAAGCTGCTATCGATAAGCAGATTAACGATTTGCAGAAAACTCTTCAAGATCAAATCACAGAGTTGACATCATCTATCACAGGTAACACTACCGACATCAAGACTTTGAAAGATGAGACTATTCCAAGTCTCTTGAAGCAGATTGAAGGTTTGAATAAGGAACTCGCAACATTAAACGTGTTCGTTTCTAGCCAACTTCGTAGCTTGACTTTCATTCCTGATGCATATTATTGGGGTGTTGAGGCTTTGAAGGCCATCACTCTTGACTATGCTTATATCACAGACTCAAAGTGGGCTGCTGCTTCTGCTGATAAGAAAGAGGCTGTAGGTTATGACAATTGCGAACGCTACGATCATGCTGAGGGTTCTACTGCTAAGGATTTGGTAGCTCACTACCACATGAATCCTTCTACTGCAGTTGCTCCTGATTTCGTAAACATCCTTGACGATGACAAGAACTTTGAGACTGAAGGTCACTTAACTCGTGCTTCTGCTGCAGGCATCAGTGTTAAGAGCTTTGCAAAGAATGAGGCTACAGGTCAGCTCGACGTTACATTGAAGTTCAATGATCCTAACAAGATTAAGAGCGTAAAGAACGATTCTTACATCACAGTATTTGCTACACAGGCAAAATATGCTAACAAGCAGGCTGACAAGGATACAACTGTAACTTCAGATTACGCAGCTGTTTACAAGACAACTATCACAGACTTGGTATTGTCTCACACAAAGACTGGTGATGAAAACAGCTTCACAGGTCAGGTGAACACTTGTGCAGAGAACTTCGGAAACAAGTATGACAACTTGCACTCTACTGACAATTGTACTTTGGACGCGACCAAGAATCTGCACTTGATTCCTTCTGTATTTGATGCAATGGCTATCAAGTATCAGGATGGTTGCCAGTATGACAAGACTTTGGATCTCTCTAAGTTGGTAGAGACACACTATGCAGATGCTAATGGTAAGCACAAGGTATTGTCTGCACAGGAATTAAAAGACTACGGCTTGGAGTACAAGTTTGAATTGACAGCAAGCTACGAGGGTACTAACAAGACCAGCGAGGCTGCTCACGCTGCAATCAAGGGTACAACATTCCGTCCACAGTTCCCTAAGACTGATGGTAAGGCTTACTCATGGGATGAGTTCGATACAGAAAAGGCTAAGGAATTGAAGGAAGGCAAGACCGAAGCAGAATTCTCTGACTATGTACGTTCTCACTCTGTAAACCGTCAGCCAATCGTACGTGTTACTCTCGTTGACATCAACAATGGCAACCGCGTATTGGATTATGGTTACATCAAGATTAGAATCTCAGACAAGGCTACAGAGGAAATTGTTAAGCCAAATGTAGTCATCAACTATACAGGCGACCCTATCAATTACAACTCTGAGTGTGTTCCTGCAGCATTCAAATTCTCTACAACATGGAATCAGATTGAGTACGATGTATTGCGTACTTTGAATCTCCACAAGGCAGAGTTTGATAAAAACTACAAGAACAATGGTCAGCTTGTTATTAATGGAAGTGATGTTGTTAAGCAGTTCAAGCCTTCAACAATCACCACAACAAAGGCAACTGAGGCTGATGAGCTTAACCCATACGTAGGTGTAGTTGTTGACAACTATGATGCAGAGAGTCCTGAGACTTCTACATTCACATGGACTATCACTTCTTCAGAGCTTGAAAAGGCTCTCTATGGCAAGAAGAGTCATGACCCATTCACTGTAGCAGTGAAATACGAGTCTAAGGATAAGACAAAGTATCCAGACTTGTACATCGTACTGAAGACTGGTGTCATCACCATCGCAGCTCCATCAGGTGAATTCTTGAAGGCTGATGGTAGTGATCGTATTAAGGAGTATTGGTACAAGGACAACGGCAACAACAGTAAGGAAGACCACGGTTTCGTAGAAATCCACGCTCAGACATTGAGTCCTGAGGATCCAAATGCAGGTTCTGTAGCAACGAATTTGGACGACAGATTCTCTGACGTATTTGCTGGTAATGACATCGTCCTCTCTTCAGTAACTGACGTTACATCTACAAAGGATTTCGCTACTAATAAGCGTCTCTACAACTTTGTATTCTCTGCAAGCAATATTGGTAAGAAATTCAATGGTATTGAGACTCTTTCTACAGGTGATTACCAGGTTGTAACATGGACTTTGGGTGTATCAGCTGATGGTAAGAAGCTGTTGGCTACCGAGAAGAATGGCGTTGTTATTACAGCGCAGACTATTGCAACAATTGATGGCAGCTATAGCAATGCAACAGGCATCAAGGCTCAGAAGGTTTCTTATGCTCATTCTGACGCAGCACACTCTCTGTTGAACTATGTTGCTCACAACAAGTTGGCTGATGATGTATTGAAGGCTATTGTTGCTCTGAAGGTTAAGACTAATGTCTGCGAGCATGAACTTGCTTTAACCGAAAATGAGTTCAACGTACGCTTCCTCCGTCCAATCAATGTTGCTGGTGTAAACAAGGAACTTGAGGACGCACAAGACCAGAAGCAGAAGATTAGCCTCTATGACATGGTAACATTGAGCGACTGGCGTGATTACGGCTTCGCAAGCCATGCTTCATATTGGAGCTTCTACAACATCAAGGATATCCGTGTGATCGGTAACTATACCTTCGGTACAGAAGACAATCTGGAAACAGGTATTATCAACCCATTCATCTACACAACGATGACAAAGGGTGGACAGAATAATAATACTTTGGATCAGAAGGTTAAGCAGAGCACAATCTCTAACCAGGTATTGTTCCGTGCAGTTAAGGATGCTTCTGCTACTGGCAATGATAAGTATGGTTACTTGCTGTATGAGAACTTGAGTTCTACTGTTCAGACATTCACCGTACGTGTTCCTCTTGAGGTAACCTACGAATGGGGTACAGTTGTAACTTTTGCTGATGTTAAGATTAAGAATACCCACTCTAACGCAAAGCGCTTCTAAATTATATTAAAAATATAATGACTTAAAAAGGGAGGAGGTTCATGCCTCCTCCCTTTATTTTTATTTTAAAGATTATGAAATACTTATCAAAATATTCATCACTCGCCTTAGTTATATGCTTGTCTTTGGTATCATGCAAAAGCAATCAAAAAGACAAGATAGATGAAACTTACATCAGACCAGCTTCTGTTGAGTTTACAGCCAAAGACACATCAAGCATAGACAGTTTGGTAAAAATGTTTGTTCAGTATGCCAATAATGGCGACTTAAGCAATGCATCATCCATGCTTCATGTTGTAGAAAAAGGTAAAATTGCCGAGCTACCAGTGGAAAAGCGACAAAAGTTTGAAATCATCATGACAAAATTTCCTTTCCACGGCTGTGAGGAAAATTCCATCCATCTGGAAGGAGAAAAGGACAACAAAATAGGCATTTACTTTAAGATCTCTCCTAATGCAGATGTAAGAACAGGGTCAGGCTGCATCAAACTCGTGCTCAACCCAGTCAGAATTGATAACGTTTGGTATTTAACTTTGCGTGATGAAGATGCAGAAGGCATACAACACATGGACGATCAATATTAAATATTGTGTTGTCTTTTTAATCTTTACAATTATTGCATGTACGAATCATGCCAATATTAAACATAAAGGAGCATACATAGATATTGAGGATAAAGAAATAGAAGTTGGTGCACTAAAAAAGGATGCAACGAAACACATTTATAAAGTACCAATACTCAATTCAGGCGATACTCCCTTGGAAATTACAGAAGTATTATCTAGTTGTTATTGTGCAAGTGCAGATATGCCTAAAGAGCCAATACAACCAGGTGATACTTATCAAATGGAAATAGTTTTGGATGTCAGTGAAATGGAGGTACAAAATCCATTTATCAGAGAATTCTATATCAAGTCGAATGCGGTAAATGGAAAAGAAACTATCATCAGTCTGACAGGTTCCATCACAAAATAACAAACAACTATGACTTCAGTTATCAAATACAGTATTATATTCGTATTACTTGTTATTGGCTCTTTAGTTTCAAGAGCCAATGACAATAATTATCTCTTGGCTTTGACATACACAGAAGATGGTGAAGGTTCCAAAACTACATACGTAAAACTTACAGAGAAACCAATCATTTCATTTTCTGCAAAAAACATAGAGATTAGTGGAGTCAACATATCTTTGCTATACGAGAATGTTACATCCATCAGTTTTGTAGATGAAGAAACCACCAACATAGATGAAATCTCTACAAAAAACAAAGAAATTCCTCAAATTGCGTTCCTTAGCAATTCAACACTGTTAGTCTCAGGATTAATTCAAGGAGGCAAGGTTACTCTATATTCCATTGATGGGAAGGTTCTATCTCAGCAACCAGCCAATGAAGAAGGAAAAGCCTCAATATCATTGGAGAACCTTCCAAATGGTGCGTATGTAGTAAAGACGAATAAGAAATCATTTAAGATCTTAAAGAAATGAGAAAATATATACTTTCAAGCTTACTGGGCTTATTTATAGGTGCTTGTCCTTCTTTCGGTCAGCATAAGGTAATCATCACTTTAAACGACGGTACCACCATAGAAAAGTATGTGTGGCAAGTCAAAGATATCACTTTTGGCGAAGTATCACCTATCGTCGTACCTCAACCTGATGAGACGACAGCTGTTGATCTTGGGTTGAGCGTAAAATGGGCAAGTTTCAATATAGGCGCTTCATCCGAAGAAGAAAAAGGATTACTGTTAGGTTGGGGAGACATCACAGGACTTAATACAAGCCGTGACTTAAACTACTTCCCTTCCCTCTATCCTAAAGGCGACATCGTAAACACAAAATACGACTTCGTGAAAACATCATGGGGAGACAAATGGAGATTGCCTTCTACAAAAGAAACACAGGAACTCATCGACAAATGTACTTGGACTGCAGTAGAAGATGAGAACCAAAAAGTAAAAGGCTATATGGTTACAGGTCCTAATGGAAATCACATATATTTGCCTTGCACATCAAAGAGAGATGGTAATATCCTTGATGAAAACAATCAAGGATGCTACTATTGGACAGGTATGCTATCATCCAACAACAGCAATAAAGCAAGTTACCTCTCAATTACAACTGATGACACGAAGAATGTATCAACCCATATAGATTTAGAAAATCGATATATGGGATTCGCCATGAGACCAGTCTATGGCGACTACCAGGCAGGAATTAATCTGCAAGTTTCCGAAGCCAATGCCATAACCAATACAGGAGCAAGAATATTCGTATTGTATTCGGGTGATGTAGAGAACATATCAAAACTTGGCATTCGCTATGCTACCAGTTCAAACGACATTGAAAACAATTATAAAACTTTAGAAATTGACAATAGCCAATTGACTGAAGCTGGTCAAAATTTCTTTGACATCAATGGACTTGGGTATAATACGACATGCTATTATCGAGCTTTTGCAACTATCAATGGCAAAGACTCTTTAACCAATATAAAATCATTCACTACAGATACTAAGTATTCTGTAGAATGGGTTGACTTAGGTCTTCCTTCTGGGTTAAAGTGGGCCAAATACAACTTGGGTGCTAAAAGCGAAGATGAATATGGCAATTTCTTTGCATGGGGAGACAATAATGAGAAATATACTTCCCAAGGCGACTACGACTGGAACTACATCTATCAAGCACCTACCAACATCAGTGGAAGCAATGATTATGACCCAGCCACATACATATTAGGAAAAGGAGCTCATATGCCTAATGGATATGACTTCATAGAACTAAGAGAAAAGTGTACCTGGGAGTCTGTCAGCTCACCTATCAGAGGCTGGAAAGTAATAGGCCCTAACGGAAATTCCATCTTCTTACCATATAATGGTAATCGCCAAGCAGAAGGAAATACATACCAGCAGAATACCAATGCTTATTATTGGACGAGCGAAGCTAACTCGTTGCAGTTGGGCGTATATTACACCTTCTCATCATCTGCACAACTTTCAGGAAGATTACAGAATGCCTCTAAATATCTTGGAATGGGAATCAGACCTGTATTAGGCAAATCCAACACCACAGACCCTACCAAGGGGGAAGTAATCGTAAATCCTTCTCCTTATGATGGAGCAGCCGTAGATTTGGGATTGTCTGTTTATTGGGCATCTTATAATGTTGGAGCAACTACTTCTTCAGAAGCTGGCAATAAATATGCCTGGGGAGAAACCAGCACCAGAGGAGAAGGAAAAGCAGAGGATTATACATTAGATAACTATTCTTTATATACCAACGGAGCATATATTCACGAAGGTATTGAGGAAATAGCAGGAACTGACTATGATGTGGCTCACAAAGAATGGGGTGGCGATTGGAAGATGCCTAACTATACTGAGATGCTGGAACTTACAACAGAATGTGACTGGACATGGACAACAGAGAATGGTGTAGCAGGTTATAAAATAACACCTAAGGATCATTCAAACACAAATAGTATTTTCATGCCTGTCACTGATGAAGGCAGTGAGGATGGTAGTTATTGGTCAAGCACCATGTACACTCTCCAGGATGCTTTTAGATATAACTCTGCATATTATCTTGAGTTCTCAAAAAATGGCGGAGTTTCACACAGCAATTACTATTACAGATACATTGGTCGTCACATCCGTCCTGTAAAAATTAAAAGATAAAATAGAGATTTTAAACATTAAAAATATAAAGTTATGAAAACATTTAAGTCAATCATGACTGTTGCTGCCTTAGCTTTAGGCACAACAGCCGCTATGGCACAAGCCACTTACACTGATAAAGATGGCAATGAGTACACATTCAAGAAGCACGCATTCCTCAACTTGCAAGGTGGTGCGCAGTACACTCTTGGTGAGGCTAAGTTCGGCGATTTGATTTCTCCTAATGTACAGTTGGGATTGGGCTACCAGTTCAACCCAGTATTTGCTATGCGCCTCCAGGCTAATGGATGGCAGAGCAAGGGTGGATGGGCTGCTTATCGAGAGAAAGTCGGTGATATGCCATTCTCTGCTGATTACAAGTTCAACTATGTGGCTCCTGGATTAGACTTCATGTTCAATTTGAGCAACCTCTTCTGCGGCTGGAATCCAAACCGTGTATTCAATCTTAGCGCATTCGTGGGAGGTGGTGCCAACATCGCTTGGAAGAACGATGAGGTGAACGATATTGCCAAGACACTGGAGTCTCTCGACAAATACAACTTGGAGTATCTCTGGGATGGCACTAAGGTTCGTCCTTTCGGTCGTGCTGGTATCGACTTGGAGTTTAAGGTAAGCAAGTCTGTAAGCATCATGTTGGAAGGAAATGCCAACATCACTACCGATAAATACAACTCTAAGAAAGCAGGCAACGCTGACTGGTATTTCAACGCACTGGCAGGACTTCGAATCAATTTGGGCAAGAGCCATACCAAGACAGAGCCTGTAAAGGAAGCGCCAGTACCAGTACAGGAGTATGTAAAACCAGAGCCAAAACCACAGCCAAAGGTTGAGGAGAAAAAGGTAGAAGAAATCAGACGTGACGTATTCTTCGTTATCAACTCCAATAAGATTCGTGAGTCTGAGGACGCTAAGATCAAGGAAGTAGTTGACTACTTGAACCAGTATCCTGAGGCAAAGGTTGTCGTAACAGGTTATGCTGATGCCGGCACAGGTAATGACAGAATCAATGATGCGATTTCTGCAAAGCGTGCTGCAGCTGTAGTAAAGGCACTCAAAGAGAAATATGGTATTGAAGAATCCAGAATCACTGAAGATTCAAAGGGTGCTCGTGTTCAACCATTCTCTGAGAATGACAAGAACCGTGTTTCTATCATGGTTGCTAAGTAATGACATCTTGATAAAGAGCTTAGTAAGATATTTACTATAGGTAATAAAAAGTCCGAAACAGATAGCTGATATGGCTTCTGTTTCGGATTACTTTTTTTCTTATATTAATAAAGTTTAAAGTGGTCAACTATATTTTTTATAGTTTCTATCAGAATAATGCAATAGGCTTCAACTGCTTACGAAGCCGCTTTCATTGCTCTACGAAATAGGCTTCATTGACTATCGAAGCCGCTTTCATTTTTCAAGGCTTTTCTATTCAAAGTTTTCAATAGGGGTGCTGAGTAGTTACAGATCATTTTTCGTGTGGATTTCTTCAAAAATATAGCGAAAGTTGGTATCAACTTCGACTCTTCAAAGGGAATATAGAGGATTGGGTGATAGGGTAAATGAAAAAAGATAGAAAAAATTTTGTTTTTTGATTAAATAACCGTACCTTTGCAGCTAAAAATAATAAATTGTAAGTAAATGGGAAAGATTATATTGACGGGAGACCGTCCTACTGGTAAACTTCACTTGGGTCATTATATCGGTTCGCTTCAGCGACGTGTGCAGCTGCAGAATGCTGGCGACTTCGACAAAATGTTTGTGTTCATGGCTGATGTTCAGGCGCTGACTGACAACGCTGATAACCCTGAGAAGATTAGACAGAATATCACTGAGGTGGCTCTCGACTACCTTTCTGCTGGTCTTGATCCGCAGAAATGTACACTCTATATCCAGAGTATGATTCCGGAATTGGCTGAGTTGACTACCTACTTGATGAACCTCATCTCGGTATCTCGTGTGCAGAGAAATCCTACCGTGAAGACGGAAATCAAGATGCGTAACTTCGAGGCTAATATCCCATTGGGCTTCTTCTGCTATCCTGTGAGCCAGGCTGCGGATATTACTGCCTTCAAGGCTACTACCGTTCCTGCCGGAGAGGACCAGGAGCCTATGTTGGAGGTGACCCGTGAGCTGGTGCGCCGATTCAATCAGATCTATGCGCCTGTATTGGTGGAACCAGAGATCCTGCTCCCTGAAAATGCGGTTTGCCGTCGCCTTCCTGGTACCGATGGTAAGGAGAAGATGAGCAAGAGCTTGGGCAACTGTATCTATCTGAGCGATGACGAGAAGACCGTTTGGAAGAAGGTGAAGAAGATGTCGAATGGTGAGCCTCGCATGAGCATGGAGGAGCCTGGACACTTGGAGGGCAATGCCGTGTTCACCTATATGGAGGCTTTCTCTACTGATGAGGACTTCGCTGAGTTCTGGCCTGAATTCAAATCTCTCGATGAACTGAAGGAGCAGTATGTGAAGGGTGGTATCGGTGATGGTACTTGCAAGAAGTTCTTGAACAGTGTGCTCAACAAGATGCTCGACCCTATCCGTGCCCGTCGTCATGAGTTTGAGCAGGATATTCCTGAGGTGTTCAATATCCTGAAGAAGGGTAGTGAGGATGCGCGTGAATTTGCTGCGCAGACAATGGATGAGGTGCGCAAGGCTATGCGTATCGACTACTTCAGCGATGCTGCTTATATTGAGGAGCAAGCTGCGAAATATAGAACGTGTGAATAAACGAATATTACAATTAGCGGTACCGTCGATTATTTCTAATATCACGGTGCCGCTTTTGGGTTTGGTGGATGTTGCTATCGTCGGACATATCGGCGATGCGGCTTATATCGGTGCCATTGCCGTGGGATCGATGCTCTTCAACGTGGTATATTGGTTGTTCGGCTTCCTGAGAATGGGGACGAGCGGGATGACTTCACAGGCGTTGGGCAGGAGAGACTTGGCGGAGGTGATGAGGCTCTTGGTGCGCTCCTTAGGCATCGGTGTGGGGATTGGTCTGCTGTTCTTCGTGCTCCAGAAATGGCTCATAGAGGGTGGTCTCTGGGCAATGTCGCCGGAGGCTGATGTGGTGGAGCTTGCCCGCAGATACTGCCATGTCTGCATCTGGGGTGCTCCTGCCGTATTGGGTCTGTATGGGTTCACGGGATGGTTTATCGGTATGCAGAACACCCGTATTCCGATGATGGTTTCGCTGACGCAGAATGTGGTGAATATCATCGCTTCTCTGCTGCTGGTCTTCGTGGGCAAGATGACGGTGGAGGGCGTGGCACTCGGTACGGTCATCGCCCAATGGTGGGGCTTCCTCATGGCGTGTCTGCTTTTCCGTCTTCATTATCGCCGGTTGGGCAAGTATGATTTCCGACAGCATCTCTTAGCTGCGGAACCTCTCAAACGGTTTTTCTCGCTCAACAGGGACATCTTTCTCCGTACGGTGTGTCTGGTGGCTGTCAACCTCTTCTTCACGGCTGCTGGTTCCAGGGAGAGTACCTTGGTATTGGCGGTGAACACCCTGCTGATGACGCTCTTCACCATCTTTTCCTACTTCATGGATGGTTTTGCCTACGCTGCTGAAGCCCTGAGTGGCAAGTATTACGGGGCTAAGAACATGGTGGCCTTTCGGGAAGTGGTGCGCAGGACGATGGGCTTCGGATTAGCGGTGGCTGCGGGGTTCACCTTATTATATATGATAGGTGGAGAAAACTTCTTAGTACTCCTGACGGATGATGAGCGGGTGATAACGGCTGCGGGTGATTACTTCTGGTGGGCGGTTCTGATACCCTTAGCTGGAATGGCGGCCTTTGTCTTCGATGGCATCTTCGTGGGCATCACTCAGTCGAAGTCGATGCTCTGTTCTACTGCCATCGCTTCCGCTTCCTTCTTCGCTCTGTTTTTCATCCTGCATCCGCTGATGGGCAATCATGCCCTGTGGCTGGCTTTCATCATCTATCTCGTTTTGCGTGGCATCGTACTGTATGTAATCTACCAAAATAAAATGTAGAAATATCGGATATTATTCTTGGAAAATTGCACACTAAAAAGTAGTGTGCGCATTTTTTAAGAAAAGCAACATTAATATAGTTTAAATCTTCCGCTTTTATTCTTTTTCTTAGCTGAAATTTAGTACTTTCGCAGCGTAAAACTTTAAAAATAAATAGAGTAAATGAAAGCAGAAGATTATTATCAACAAGGTAACGCCTGGCGCAAGCAAGGCGACTTTAAGCGTGCCATCGACTGTTATCTGGAGGCCATTGCGCTCGATCCGGAGAGTCCTGCCGTGGCTGCCAAGGAGATGCTGGATGATATCATGAGCTTCTATTGCAAGGACTACTACAATCCATAATAACCGACATGTGGACAACGGCAGTTTTGGTTTACTCCAAGCGTAAAGATAATTAGAACGAAAAGAATATGAGTAAGATTAAAGGGGCTATTGTAGTCGATACAGGGCGCTGCAAGGGATGTGCGCTCTGTGTGGTGGCTTGTCCTCAACATGTCATTGCATTAGCCGAGAAAAAAGTAAATGTGCATGGTTATCGCTATGTGGAAGCGGCTGTGCCGGATGCATGCGTGGGTTGCACTTCGTGCGCCATCGTATGCCCTGATGGATGTATTACCGTGTATCGTAAGAAGGAGAATGAATAATGGCTGAACAACAGAAACGTGAAATAACTTTGATGAAGGGTAATGAGGCGATTGCTCATGCCTGCATCAGATGTGGTGTGGATGGTTTCTTTGGCTATCCGATTACTCCACAGAGTGAGATTATAGAGACTTTGGCTTTGCTCAAACCTTGGGAGACTTCTGGTATGGTGGTGCTCCAGGCTGAGAGTGAGGTGGCTGCCATCAATATGGTCTATGGCGGTGCGGGTGCCGGTAAGCGTGTGCTTACTACTTCGTCCAGTCCGGGTGTGGCCTTGATGCAGGAGGGTATTTCCTATATGGCGGGTGCCGAGATTCCGGGTGTCATCGTCAACGTGCAGCGTGGCGGTCCTGGATTGGGTACTATCCAGCCTTCGCAGGGTGACTATTTCCAGGCTACCCGTGGTGGTGGTAATGGTGACTATAATGTGATTGTATTGGCTCCGGCTTCTGTGCAGGAGATGGCTGACTTCGTGGACTTGGCTTTCACCTTGGCTTTCAAATACCGTAATCCGGCGATGATCCTGAGTGACGGTGTCATCGGTCAGATGATGGAGAAGGTGGCGCTTCCTCCGATGAAACCTCGCCGCACGGAGCAGGAGATTGCAGAGGAATGTCCTTGGGCTACCATCGGTCGTAAGAAAGACAGAAAGCCGAATATCATGACTTCCCTGGAACTGAAACCGGAAGTGATGGAGGAGCGCAATCTGATGATGCAGGAGAAATACAGGAAAATCCGTGAGACGGAGGTGCGCTACGAGATGCAGTATTGTGAGGATGCCGACTATGTGATCGTGGCTTTCGGCAGTGCTGCCCGTATTGCAGAGAAGAGTATCGAGAGTGCTCGTGAGCAGGGTATCAAGGTGGGACTTTTCCGTCCGATCACGCTCTGGCCTTTCCCTACTCAGGAAATCCATCACTTGGCTGAGAGCAAGAAGGGTATCCTTGTGGCTGAAATCAATGCCGGACAGATGGTGGAGGATGTACGCCTGGCAGTAAACGGTTTGGTGCCTGTAGCGCATTTCGGTCGTTTGGGTGGTATTGTGCCTGAACCTGAGGAAATTGTGGAGGCGCTCAAGCGATTAATTATTGATAAGAAATAAATTATACATTATGAATGATATAATTTCGCCAGAGAATCTGGTATATAAGAAACCGACACTGATGAACGATGTTCCGATGCATTATTGCCCGGGCTGTTCGCATGGTGTGGTGCATAAGCTTGTCGCCGAGGTGATTGAGGAGATGGGTATGGAGGATAAGACGGTGGGCGTTTGTCCTGTGGGCTGCGCTGTTTTCGCTTATCGTTATTTGGATATTGACTGGCAGGAAGCGGCTCATGGTCGTGCGCCTGCAGTGGCTACGGGCATCAAACGTTTGTGGCCCGATCGTCTGGTGTTTACTTACCAGGGTGATGGTGACTTGGCCTGTATCGGTACTTGCGAGACGATTCATGCCCTAAACCGCGGTGAGCATATCGCCATTATCTTCATCAATAATGCCATTTATGGTATGACGGGCGGTCAGATGGCTCCTACTACTCTGCTGGGTCAGAAGACGGCTACCTGTCCTTACGGTCGCCAGCCTGATCTTCATGGTTATCCGCTCAATATCACTGAACTTGCCAGCCATCTGACGGGTACTTGCTATGTGACCCGACAGAGCGTGGAAACTGTAGCGAGCATCAGAAAGGCTAAGAAAGCTATCCGCAAGGCCTTTGAGGCGAGTATGCAGGGCAAGGGTTCCAGTCTGGTGGAAATCGTTTCTACCTGCAACAGTGGTTGGAAACTTTCTCCTGTGGAAGCTAATAAGTGGATGGAAGAGAATATGTTCAAGGAGTATCCTAAGGGAGACTTGAAGGATACGACGGGAATGTAAATAAGGATTGAAACAAATGAAGACAGAAATTATTATATCTGGGTTTGGTGGTCAGGGTGTTCTCTCTATGGGAAAAATCCTGGCTTATTCTGGACTGATGGAGGATAAAGAGGTGACTTGGATGCCTGCATACGGTCCGGAACAGCGTGGCGGTACGGCGAATGTGACGGTAATCGTGAGCGATGACCGTATCTCTTCGCCTATCTTGAGCCATTATGATGTGGCTATCGTACTGAATCAGCCTTCGCTCGATAAGTTTGAATCGAAGGTTAAGCCGGGCGGTGTGCTGATCTATGATGGTTATGGTATCATGAATCCTCCGCAGCGTAAGGACATCACCGTGTATCGTATTGATGCGATGGACAAGGCGGCTGAGATGAAAAACGCTAAGGTGTTTAATATGATTGTGCTGGGTGGTCTGCTGAAGGTTTGTCCTGTGGTGAGCACAGACGGTCTGAACAAAGCGCTCTTCAAGTCGTTGCCTGAGCGCCATCATGGTTTGATTCCACTCAATATGAAAGCGGTGGAAGAGGGCATGAAAATCATAGAAAAGATGTAAGTGTGATATAAGTCCTGTTCGTGCAAGGCGAGAACAGGCTTAAGGGTCTAAAAAAAAGTCCCACAGATTTTACAGATATCCACAGATTTATTTCTCTTCAAAATATCTGTGTTAATTTGTGAAATCTGTGGGACTTTAATATTTTATCGGTCTATGTAAGACCTATGTAAGTCCGTGAGATCTGTGGGGCTATATATTTTACTTGTTTTCTGCATCAATAGCCTTGATCTTCTTTTTTACCAGTTCGAGATCATCCTTGAGCTTCTGCACCTTGCGGTTCATTTCCTCTACGAGACTGTTGCCCTTCTTGCTGGCAGCATTGAGGAAGCCGAGGTTGTTCTCATAGGTGGTGATATCATTGCGCAACTGGTCGTAGCGGCGCAAGAGTCGTCCACGCTCATTGTCCAAGGCATCAGAACCCTTCTCAGCCACATTCTTCAGATTGCTCTTGAAATAGTCGAGACGGCGCTTGGCGTTGCTGATGTGCAAGTCCTTATAGATCTTGTCGAGCACTGCGTGATACTCCTTGTAGATATTGTCCTTTTCCTTGAAAGGTACATGACCGATGGAGTTATATTCCTCAGTCAGCTTCTGCAGTGCCTGCTGCACGTTCTCTACAGGGTTTTCGAGCAAGTCCTTCAGCTTAGCCACTACTTCGCGCTTCTTCGCCAAGTTGCTGTGCTCCGTGTTTCTGGTGCCCGCATTAGCCTTGTTGCGAGCCTCGAAGAATTTGTTGCAAGCATCGAGGAAGTCCTTCCAGAGCAGTTCACCCTGTTTGCGAGGCACAACACCCACGGTCTTCCATTCTTTCTGCAGCGCAATAATTTTGTCGCCCGTCTTCTTCCAGTCCGTGCTATCAGCAAGTTGCTGTGCCTTCTTGACGAGTTCGTGCTTCTTTTCCAAATTGCTGGAATATTGCGATTTCAGTTCCTTGAAGAACTCAGCCTTCTTGCTGAAGAACACATCATTGATGGTGCGGAAGCGCTCAAAGATCTTCACATTCATTTTCTGAGGAGCAAAACCGATTTCACGCCATTCCTGTTGCATAGCGATTACCTCCTTGGTAGTAGCCTCCCACTGTGCAGCGGTCTTGATGGCATCCAGGTCGATAGCCTCCAACTTCTCGCAAAGTGCCGTCTTCAGTTCGAGATTCTTCTCTTCCTTAGCGCGGATATTCTCAAAGTACTGCTGATGTTTCTTGTTAATCACGGTGCTGGCAGCCTTGAATCGGCTCCAGATTTGCTCGCGCAATTCCTTGGCAACAGGACCGATTTCACGGTACTGCTGGTGCAAGTCCTGCAACTGATGGAAGGCAGAGATGACATCCTCTTCCTCATCGAGTTTTTCGGCAGCTTCGCAGAGCGCAGTCTTTGCCTCGAGGTTTTTCTTGAAGTCATATTCACGTGCCTCACTGTTGAGCTTCAGAAGGTCGTAGAACTGCTCCACGTAGAGCTGGTAGTTGCGCCACAGCTCATTCGCCTTGTCGGCAGGCACGGCCTTGATATCTTTCCATTCCTGCTGCAGGGCCTTGAAGTCATTATATGATTGGTTAGCTTCCTCAGGAGAGGTAGCCATTGCCTTGATCTTTTCAATAATCTCAAGTTTTTTGGCTAAATTTTCCTGCTTTTCCTCTTCTTGCTCCAAGAAGATCTTGGCGCGTTTTTCCTTGATGATCTGCATTTCAGCCTTGAAGGCTTCTTCTGTGTCATCAGGTAGAAGTACGAATTTTTCCGGGTCACCACCTTTTTCTAAATACTCCTTAGTTTGAGCATCTCGTTCTGCGAGGTGAATCTTGTAGAAAGTTGTCTTCAGATGGTCGAGCTCTTCCTTGTTAGGAGCTTCGGCACTGCGAGCGATTTCTTTCACTCTTTCGAGCACTTCCTGCTTGGTGGCATACGCCTTCTTGGCAGGTTCTTCCATGGTTCCCTGTAAAAGGGCATTTTCTTGAGAGTCCATCATTTCACTGTATTTAGTTTATGATTCGATTTCTTGGCAGATAATGGTGCCGCTATCTGCCACATACACACACAATAATTTTGCAAACTTAAGTAAAAAAAGCGAAAAATCCTAATTTTATTTTTTATTTTTGCTTTTATCCTCGCTTTTTTATATTTTTTTATCATTATTTTCTGACTTCTTGTATTCTTCTGGCGCTGTCCATGCGCTATGCGGCACTTGGCTCCTTCCTTAGAGCAAGCGCTTATAGCGCAAGAATCCCCACGTCAATCCAGATACGACGATAGAGATAAGGATGGCGATGCCAAAACCGATGGAGCTGTTTTCCATACCGTTGATGAGGTTCATTCCGAAGAAGGATGAAATCAGGGTAGGCAACATCATGACGATACTGATGGATGTCAAGGTACGCATCGTGGTATTCATGTTGTTGTTGATGATGCTGGAATAGGTGTCCATCGTGGATTCCAGAATATCTGAATAGATATTGGTGGTTTCTCGCGCCTGGGTCATCTCGATGTTGACATCCTCAATCAGGTCGGCATCCAACTCATCCACCTGGAGTTTGAACTTCAGTTTGGACAGCAGGTTTTCATTGCCTCGGATGGAGGTAATGAAATAGGTGAGGGAATCCTGCAGACGTGACAGACCGATCAGGCTTTCATTGTTGACGCCATGATCCAGGTTGCGCTTGGCTTTCTCGATGAGCGAGTTGATCTGCTTGAGTCGCTTCAGATACCATACGGCAGAGGAAAGGAAGAGACGGAAAATCATGTCCACATAGTCGGTGAAGCCTTCACCTCGCTTCTGCTGGAAACTCACGAAATCAATCATCATGTTGGTTTCGTAATAGCAGACGGTGATGGTGACATCCCGCTTGTGGATGATACCCAATGGCACGGTAGTATAAGGCGTGCGGCTTCTGATTTCCTTGACATAAGGAATACGGAGGATGATGAGCATCCAGCCATCGTCGTATTCGTAGCGGGCACGCTCATCGGTATCACTGATGTCCGAGAGGAAATAATCAGGGATTTTGAATTCGTCTTCCAGCAAGCGCTGGTCTTCGTCGGTTGGACAAGTTACTTGTATCCAGCAGTTAGGCTGCCATTCATTGATAGCCTGCAGATGATTCTCTGTATTCCAATATGTTCTCATTGTTGCTAATCTCCACAAAATAAAAGTTTGGGGTATGGAGATTAACTATGCCCCCAAAGCGGTGAATGGGTTTCTTTCTGCTGAATCTCCACGCCTACAATTCATTGTTGTTGTCCGCGTGATAATCGTCCATTTGTTTAATATTTAAAATTTCGGCTGCAAAGGTAACTAAAATAAACCAAAATGGCAAAAATAAAGCCGGGAATTTTCTTCCCGGCCCTATATTTTTAACCTTTTTGTAATTTATTTGGTTGGAATCTCGGCAAGCAACTGTTTCATGAGATTCCAGAATGGTGCTACGCAACTGATCTGGCAACGCTCAAACTGGGTGTGAGGGCTGCAGAGGGTAGGACCGAAGGATACGACATCGAGGTGTGGATATTTGCCCAAGATGATAGAGCACTCCAATCCGGCATGAACTGCCTGCACCTTGCCGTCTTCGCCGTTCTGCTCCTTATATACCTTGAGTACATGCTTCAGAATGTCACTGTCTGGGTTTGGATTCCAACCGCCATAGCTGCCGCTGAATTCCACCTTCATGCCTGCCATAGAGAAGCAGCTCTCAAACATGGTGGCGATGTAAGCCTTGTAACCTTCGTGTGATGAACGGGCGAGAATCTTGATGGCAGCCTTTCCTTCGCCAATCTCTACGATGGCAAGGTTGGATGAGGTTTCTACGATTTCTGGCATAGATGGAGCCATGCGCAGTACGCCGTCGTGGCAAGCATAGATGGCATCTACGAGATTGTCCTGTATCTCCTGTGGTACTTCCATCTTAGGAGTCTCTACGTTCTCTGTGAAGAATTCTATCTTCTCGATGTTCTCGATGCCCTTGAATTCATCCTGGAGCTCTTCCTTCCAGTCTGCTACCAAGTCCTGGAGTGCCTCTACATTCTCCTTTGGCAAGGTGAGTACAACCTCTGCCTCGAATGGGATGGCATTGCGCATATTACCTCCGTTCCAGGAAGCAAGACGAGCGTCGAGTTCGGCAATGGCTTCACGTACGAAACGAACCATGCATTTGTTGGCGTTGGCACGACCTTCGCAGATTTCGATACCAGAGTGACCGCCCTTCAAGCCCTTCAAGGTTACCTTGACAGCAGCATCTTCCTGGTCGGTTTCTACTTCCTTGTAGTCGAGGGTTGCAGTAATATCAATACCACCTGCACTACCGATGACGAATTCACCCCAAACCTCAGTATCGAGATTGAGCAGGATGTCGCCGTTCAGTTCACCTTCAGGGAGTTCGTTGGCACCGAACATACCAGTCTCTTCATCGCGTGTGATGAGACCCTCTACCGGGCCGTGCTGCAAGTCTTTTGCCTCCATGACAGCCATGATAGTAGCCACGCCCAGACCGTCGTCGCTACCGAGGGTAGTACGGTTGGCATGAACCCAGTCGCCATCGATGATCGTCTCGATAGGATCGGTTTCAAAATTGTGCTTGCTATCTTTCGCTTTCTGAGGCACCATATCCATGTGCGCCTGCAGGATAACGCCCTTGCGGTTCTCCATACCAGGAGTAGCAGGTTTGCGCATCACGATGTTGCCTGCAGGATCCTGAAAAGCCTCTACACCAGCTTCCTTTGCCCAGTTGAGCAAGTAAGCCTGAATTTTCTCCAAATGTCCTGATGGACGTGGAACTTGTGTCAATTTGTCGAAGTTACGCCAGATTTCTACTGGGTTCAGATTCTTAATTTCAGCCATAATACTTTATTTAATTAGAAATACTTTTTTTAATGAGAAATTAGAAATGAGAAATGGTTTTTAAATCTTTCTCATTTTTCTTATCCGTGAACGAGAGCGAGATCCATGCATAGATGCCCAGCAGGATGACGAGCAGGGTCTGGATGGAGTGGACAATCAGCACGAAGAACAAGGCATCGTTTGATGAAATGCCATAGAGAATGAGCATCGTCTTCACGGCAAAATGCCAAGGTCCTGCTCCGTTCGGGGTAGGCACAACAACGGCGATACTGCCGATGATGAAAGTTACCAGTCCGCACATCACGCTGAGATGACTCGTTGCCTCAAAGCATTGGAAGGTGAGGAAATAGTGCAGGAAATAGCAGAGCCAGATGCCCAGGGTGAAACCGATGAAAAGCGGTACGTTCCTGACACCCTTGAGCGATGCAACGCCCTGCCAGAGTCCCTGAAGGGTGGCTTTCACCTTATTATATATAGAAAGTTTCTTGAGCAGGAAATGCAACAGGATGAGGATGGCTATGCCGCAAATGGTAGTAACGATGTATCCCGTGGCAGTAAACTGGTGCAGAAAGCTTTCCATGCTGGTGCCTGTCTTGTCGAAGAAATTGAGGAACACCGGTATCTGCAGGAGGAAAACGCAGCCGGCAATGAGCAAAACCACCAGAGAGTCGATGATGCGCTCAGTCACCACGGTGCCCAAGGACTTGGGGAATGAGATTCCCTCCCAGCGTTTCAGTACACCGCAGCGGGCAAACTCTCCAATGCGAGGCACCAGCAAACTTAGGGCATAACTCATGAAAATGGAGTTGACGCTGACACTACTTCGAGGGTGCTCTCCAATGGGGTCGAGTGTCTGTTTCCATCTCCAACCACGGAAGGCCTGAGCCAAGATACCGAACGGGAATGAAAGGAGCATCCAGGTCCAGTTCATCTTGTGCAGCAGGATGTCTTTCACCTGCTGGAAATCGAATCCACGGTACATCCAGTAGAGGATAGCACCTCCCAAGAGGAGTGACCAACCCACCTTCAATATATTGTTTATCGTCTTCTTGATATTCATAGTTGGTGCAAAGGTACGATTTTTATCTGCAATAGCGAATGAAAAACATTACTTTTTAGCATGTAAGTGATTATTTTTAGCATAAATAAACATCAGGAGCACTTTCCTACTGCATGAATCTTGGCTTCCTGTGCCGTCTGTTCAGATGCTGATTTTGTGAAAAGTTGATAATTTAACAGAGTTAACTGCATGAATATCAAAAAAAAATAGTAAATTTGCAGAATTATTGGGTGATTTGTCGCATTGCATGGTCGAAAAAGGAATGAGACGCATCACTTCTTGAAAACAACTTATAAATTAGCATGAAAGCGGTTAAACCAAAGAAAAATCTCGGTCAGCATTTCTTGACCGACCTGAATATAGCTAAGCGTATTGCCGATACGGTGGATGCTTGTCCTGATATTCCTGTGCTGGAAATAGGTCCTGGCATGGGCGTTCTTACCCAGTATCTTGTGGAGAAACCTCGTCTGGTAAAGGCTGTAGAAATCGACTCAGAATCGGTGGCTTATCTGCATGAGAATTTCCCTCAGCTCCAGGATCGTATCATCGGTGAGGATTTCCTGCGTATGGATCTCAACCAGATTTTTGACGGAGAGCAGTTTGTGCTTACCGGCAACTATCCGTATGATATTTCCTCTCAGATTTTCTTCAAGATGCTCGACTACAAGGAACTCATTCCATGCTGTACGGGTATGATTCAGCGAGAGGTGGCTTTGCGCATTGCTTCAGAACCAGGAAACAAGGCCTATGGCATTCTAAGTGTGCTGATTCAGGCTTGGTATGATGTGGAGTATCTCTTCACGGTGGATGAGGGGGTGTTCAATCCGCCTCCAAAGGTGAAGAGCGCCGTCATCAGAATGACCCGCAATGATGTGAAGGAATTGGGGTGTGATGAAAAACTCTTCAAGCGTCTCGTCAAGACCGTGTTCAACCAGCGCAGGAAAATGCTCCGCGTCAGTCTGAAACAGATGTTCCCGGGAATGACTCCACGTGAGGACTTCTATACCACAGACATCATGACCAAGCGCCCGGAACAGCTCACTATCCAGCAGTTTGTGGAACTCACCAACTATGTGGATGAGGAACTGAAACGCCTGGAAAGCGCAAAATAATTAGCAGATAATTTGGCTAATTGATAAGAAATGCCTATTTTTGTGGCGGAAAAGAAGTCCTATGGGCGGAAAAGAAATAGAAACTAACAATAACAAGTAATAAAATATAGAATTATGATAGACGTAAAAGAAACTTTGAGTTCAGCAGGTGAGCGTATGGAGATGGCAGCGATGTATCTCGCAGAGGAGCTCTCTCATATTCGTGCAGGACGTGCCAATGTGGCTATCCTTGATGGTGTAAGAGTCAACAGCTATGGCAGTATGGTACCGCTCAATCAGGTGGCTAATATTACCACTCCTGATGCCCGTACCATCGCTATCCGCCCTTGGGACAAGAAGGCCATCAAAGATATCGAAAAGGCTATTATGGACAGTGGTGTGGGTATCACTCCTGAAAACAATGGTGAAATCGTACGCCTGGGTATTCCTCAGCCAACTGGTGAGCGCCGTAAGGAACTCGTGAAGCAGTGTGGCAAGATTGCTGAGAAGGCTAAGGTGGAGGTGCGCAATGTGCGTAGCGAAATCAAGGACAAACTGAAGAAGGCTATCAAGGACGGTCTTTCTGAGGATTTGGAGAAGGACGCTGAGAACGAGTTGCAGAAATTGCACGATAAATACATCAAGCAGCTTGAGGCGCTGATGGCTGCGAAGGAAAAAGAAATCATGACCGTATAGTCTTACTGACTCTTTGACAATCATTATTGCAGTGAGTAGATGAAAGGACTAGTCATCAAAAATACAGGAAGCTGGTACACCGTCAAAACTGACGATGGCCAGCTTATTGAAAGTAAAATCAAGGGTAATTTCCGATTGAAGGGCATCCGCAGTACCAATCCTGTGGCTGTGGGTGATCATGTGGAAATTATCACCAATCAGGAAGGTACGGCTTTTATTTCTGCTATTGAGGATAGGCGTAATTATATTATCCGAAAGTCGCCTAATCTCAGTAAACAGAGTCATATCCTCGCCGCCAATGTCGATCAGGCTTTGTTGGTGGTCACTGTCAACTATCCGCAGACTTCCACCACTTTTATTGATAGATTCTTGGCCAGTGCTGAGGCTTATAGCGTGCCGGTCATCCTCGTGTTTAATAAGCACGACCTCCTCTCTGAAGAGGAATTGCATTATGAGAAGATGATGTGTACGCTCTATGAGACCGTGGGCTACAAGTGCGTTGAGATCTCTGCTGAAACGGGAGAGGGCGTGGAACAGTTGTTTCCTATCCTGAAAGACAAAATTACTCTCCTGAGCGGCAATAGTGGTGTGGGGAAGTCAACGCTCATCAACCGCCTGATTCCTCATGCTTCCCAGCGTACTGCAGAAATCAGCGATGCGCACAATACGGGTATGCACACCACCACATTCAGTGAGATGATTGAACTGCCTGAGGGTGGTTATCTGATAGATACTCCGGGCATCAAGGGCTTCGGTACGTTTGATATCGAGAAAGAAGAACTGACCAGTTATTTCAAGGAAATCTTCCATTTCTCCAAGGACTGTCGTTTTTCCAACTGTACGCATACCCACGAACCGGGTTGTGCTGTCATCAAGGCGGTGGAAGATCACTTCATTGCCGCCAGCCGATACCAGAGTTATTTGTCCATGCTCGAAGACAAGGACGAGAACAAGTATCGTGAGGCGTTTTGATGAAATGAGAAATGAGAAGTGAGAAGTGAAGAACGAAGAATAAAGGAACATATTCATGGCAAAGCAAGAACAGAAGGACATAAAGCAACGTATTGAGCAGGGGGAGTTTGCTCAGAGTGCAGAGATCAGTGCAAGCTATCTGGATGAGGATATTCTCATCATTGATAATATCAAGGTACTTGCCAATCCAGATCCTGTGAGACTCCAGATGAATATGGTTGCTTCTTGCCAGAAAGGAAATCTGAAGCTGGAAGTAAATGGTAAAACGGTGGAAGTGGGCAAAAACGATATCTTCGTTTGTCCGCCTAATTCTGTTGTGGATATCATTGAGTTTTCATCTGATTTCACCTGTGTGGCGCTCTGTGTCACCAACCATGGTATGCAGAATATCCTGCGATCACATATTAATGTGTGGAATCGCGCCATGTATGTGGACAAGGTTTCTGTCATCAGGATGACGAGCGAGGAAATGCTGTTCTATGCCAAGTTTACCGAACTGGTGCGTCTCTGTCTGGATGAAGAGCGCATGGAGCATTCTTCCTGGAATCCTTATCGCCGCGAAATTGTGGAAACCTTATTGAAAACGGCACTTCTCGCCCTTTGTAATGCTTTCACGACCGAGGTGGCTGATGTAGCTAAAAACAATTCTTCGACTTATGATATATTCGACAGATTCCTGGTGATGCTGCAACAGAATGAGGTGAAACACAAACCTGTGGAGTTCTTCGCCCAGCAGTTGTGCATTACTCCGAAATACCTTTCCATCGTCTGCAAGCGACATAGCAATAAGACGGCTATTGAATGGATTACGGAATACACGCTTTCGGATATCACTTACTACCTGCGTTCCACGAATAAGTCTATCAAGGAAATATCTGGTATCTTAGGCTTCTCCAATACCTCGTTCTTCGGTAAGTATGTAAGGGAACATTTCAAGATGTCGCCGCTGAAATACAGGATGAGCCTGAGAGGTAATAGTATAAATAAATAATAATTAATATAGAAATCATGGATAATAGAAAAGTAGCCCTTATTACGGGTATTACGGGTCAGGACGGCTCTTATTTGGCAGAGCTACTATTAGAGAAAGGTTACGATGTGCATGGCACCATTCGCCGTTCTTCTACTGACTACCGCGAGCGTATCGCTCATCTGGAAGGTAAACCTAATTTCCACCTTCATTATGCCGACTTGGGCGACTCTATGAGTATCATTCAGGTGATGAACAAGGTGAAACCAACCGAAGTTTATAACCTGGCAGCCCAGAGTCACGTTCAGGTAAGTTTCGATTCGCCTGAGTTTACAGCCGACGTAGATGCTACAGGTGTGCTCCGTATCTTGGAGGCTATCCGCCAGTGCGGTCTGGAGAAGACCTGCCGTATGTATCAGGCTTCCACATCTGAGCTTTATGGCAAGGTGGAGGAGGTTCCTCAGAACGAGAATACACCATTCCACCCATATTCCCCATACGCCGTAGCCAAGCAGTACGGTTTCTGGATTGTCAAGGAGTATCGTGAGGCTTACAATATGTTCTGCTGTTCTGGTATCCTCTTCAATCATGAGAGTGAGCGCCGTGGCGAGACTTTTGTAACACGTAAGATCACTCTTGCTGCAGCCCGCATCAAACAGGGTAAGCAGGAGAAACTCTATCTTGGCAACCTGGATTCTTTGCGCGACTGGGGTTATGCGAAGGACTATGTAGAGTGTATGTGGCTCATCCTCCAGGCAGAGAAGCCAGAGGACTTCGTGATTGCTACCGGTAAGCAGCACTCTGTAAGAGAGTTTGCTCAGTTGGCTTTCCATCATGTAGGTATCGAACTGAAGTGGGAAGGCAAGGATGAGAACGAGAAGGGTATCTGCGTAGAAGGTCCTGAGCATCTGATTGGCAAGACCCTCGTAGAGGTTTCACCAGATTTCTACCGTCCAACAGATGTAGTCAATCTCTGGGGTGATCCTACCAAGGCCAAGGCAAAGCTCAACTGGAATCCTAACACCACCTCTTTCGAGGAATTGGTGAAGATCATGGTAGAGAGCGATATGGCCAAGGTTGCTGCCGAAGATGCAGGTCAGAAGGTTCGTTGCAACCTCGTGGAATATCTTGAGAAGGGTATCGTGAAGTAATTATCGATTTTTTTATAATGATATAAAGGGTGTGGCATCAGTCACACCTTTTTTTGTTCTGAAGGGTCTCATAAACTTCCCCACAAAGTTCTCATAAGCTTCCCCACAAACTTCCCACAGATTTCACAGATTACACAGATTTTTTTGCTTCAAAAGATCTGTGTAATTTGTGGAACTTTATAGTCTCTGCGAGGTTTATATAAGATCTGTGTAAATCAGTGAAATCTGTGGGACTTAAAAAAAACAGCGGTCTATATGGGAACTATGCAAATCTGTGGGATTTTATGTTTTATCTGATGAAAATGCTGGAAATCGTGGGAAAAAGTCAGAAAAAGGCGACAGATAAATGTAACAAATCGGTAAAAATATGCTAAAAATCGTTCATTTGCAGCAAATTGAATGATTTTACCATTTTATGAACGATAAGTGCTAATGCCTTTTTGAGAAAGTTACTATCTTTGCAGCGTGAAAACAACAATATAAATTTTAGGTTAATAGGTTAATAGGTTTTAGGTTTTAGGTTTATTTTTGTTTAGGTAGAATTTTGTACAAAGGAAAAAAACGAGAACGCTGTGACAGCGCCCTCGTTTTTTTTTGTTTGTATCCCCTTTTGATAGCGGATACCTATTTTCTTTTTCAATAAACTTAAAAATGCTCTACTTGAGATGCTTTGTATAGAACAGCCTCTTATACCAAGTGAGCGATGATTTCCTCGCGAGAAGCAGGAAGCATATCAATCACTGGAATCTCTGGCATTGTGTAGCAACCTGGTTGCAGGCGCATAGAAGCACGAGCCACGTTCACCAATACCTGAGCAGTAAGAGCAGGGTTGTTGATGCTCATGTTGAATTCGAAGCGCTGGTTCTGAGTCTTACCAGAAACACCCTTGCGAATCAGGTTCACACCATGACCCATATCCTTCACATCGTCAACAGAAGCTACTGCGAATACGTGAGTCTCATCGTTAGCGAAATAAGGGTCAGCCTTGATTTCAGCAGTAACAGCCTCAAGAGTAGCACCTTCTTCCAACTCTACATAAACCATACGACGGTGGATGCTTTCACCCAATGGGATGGTAACAGAGAGTGCATTCTTAACACCCTTCTTGCTTTTCACGCAAACAGAGTGACCCATGCTCATACCAGGACCGAAGTTGGTATAAGTCAAACCCTTTGGAGCAAGACTCTCCATGAGTACACGTACGATAGAGTCTGAACCTGGATCCCAACCGGCAGAGATAACACTTACCTTGCCAGCCTTCTTGCAGTTCTCCATCTGCTTGGTGCGGTAGTCGAGGATGCTGGTGTGGATGTCGAAGCTATCAACGGTGTTGATGCCAAGAGCCACAATCTTCTCAGCATATTCTGGACATGAACGAGTAGGAGCAGCTAAGATGGCAACATCTACATCTTTCAACTTTGTGATGTCATCTACTACTTCATACTGAGCCAATTCAGCAGGTTTGTCTTTATCGCCCTGACGACGTACTACACCTGCAATCTCGAAGTCTGGAGCTGCCTCAAGAGCCTCTACAGAAAACTTACCAATGTTGCCGTATCCTACAACGGCTGCTCTGATCTTTTTCATTTCTTTTATTGTTGTTTATTGTTATTATTATATTCTCAATTTTATTCTGAATCTATCCGAATTCTCTTTCGAATCTATTTCTTTGCAATTGTTTTTAGCATGACATTGCAATATTGTTTTGGTTTTATTTCTATTTCGGTTGCAAAATTATAGCTTTTCTTTGAGATAATGAACAAAATAACAGATTTTTAACTATCTGAATGTGCAAAAAGTAATAAAATTATATATATTAGGTATTTGTTGCTTGTAAATTGTAAGGATGGCGACTTTTCCACCTTATAGTTTGATGTTTTCGTTGAAATATATGAATAATTGTTACTTTATTTGCGAGTTTGATAATTTAATGCTATATTTGCAGCCGAAGTGAGTGACGTATTTATAATTTGTCGCCTGAAAGGGTGGCAAGATAACATAACCAAAATTAGAGGAGATGTAAAAAGATGAAAAAAACAATTTTAAGTTTAGGATTTTTGCTCGCCGTTTCTCTTTCGGGTTTTGCGCAGAATGAAATCGGACAGAAGACCGTGAATGGAGTGGAGCAGAAGAAGTCAGATAATGGGGTGGAGCAAAAGAAGATGGAGAATGCAATGAAGTCGGTAGAGAAAGAGCAGCAGGTTGCATTGTCTCATGCCGGCACTTTCGCCAAGAGGTTTGAAACTTTTGTCAAGAGTGCTTCTGCCAACAGGGAATTGTCTGATGCCCAGAAAGAAAAGATAGACTCTACTTATCAGGCTTATTTGGAGGAATACAGTATTGTGAAAGATTCTATCAGCGATGAGGATGTGCGCCGCGTGAGCAAAGCCAAGGTGGCTTACCAGAAACTGCAGGTGCGCAACTTTACTGACAAGACTACTGATCAGGTTACTGATGTGGCCAATACGATAGGCACAAAAGTCTCTAAGGTTTTCAAGCGTACCAAGAAAAAGGTGCAGGGAGCCATAGAGGGATTCAAAAAAGAATAATTAAGTAATTCCTGTTTTCTCTGACAGATCCCTCATTAAAAAGGTCCCACAGATTTCACAGCAGGTCCGTATAAAACTCTGTGGGGCCTTTTTCTGAACTTACCTTTATTTCTTTATGATTTTTTCCACATCATCAATAGACCGGTTAAACGGACCGTTGTGCTCCAGTTTGATCGTGCACATGGCAGCTGCAAATTTTCCAGCTTCCGTAGGAGTTGCACCCTGCAGTCTCTTATACAGATAACCAGCCGAATAAGTATCTCCGCATCCTGTGGCATCTACTACTTCGTGAGGAGGATAGGCAGGAATCTCATAGAACTTATCATCTACATAGACGAGGGAACCTTCGCTGCCAAGGGTGATAATCACCTCGGTGACTCCCCAGGCATGAATCAGTTTTGCTGCCTCATGGGCATCTTTCAGACCCGTGATGGTTTCCATTTCTGTCTCGTTCACCTTCAGGTAGTAGGTATGCTTCAGTACCTTCAACTTCTCTTTCCAGTCGATAGGATACACCTTCTCGTCTCTCACTTCGCGCAGATAACCCTGAACGTCGATTGAAACCCTTCCCTTACTAGACAGATATTCCACCACCTCCGTTGGAAAATCATCAGCCAACAGACTACCTAAATGGAAAACCTTGGCATCTACATGCTCCAACTGCTGGATGGTAAACGGATCGGCCTTTGCCAATACGCGCTGTTTGCGCTCATTCTGGTTTTCTCCATAGATATTCTCGAAGAACACTGTGTTGCGGGAGGCATTCATCGATACGTCGATGCCAGCCTTGAGCATCTTCTCTACTGGTTCCTTTTCTGTAGGATCCATGGCTGTAACCAATGAAAAAGTTACATCCTTGGGAAGCTGGTTGATGGCATATGAGAAATAGAATGAGGTGCCGCCAGCCATATAGACGGTACGGTTTGGAGTCACAATCTTGTCTTTTGTGATGTGACCGATACAACAGATATCTTTCATTATAATCGTTTTTATTTCTGATGAGCTGAGCCTTCACAGGAGGCTCACTTCTTTGTTCTTTTTGCAAAACGGTTGCAAAGTTACTAAAAAACCGGGAAAAAGAAAAAGTTTTCTTTCTGTTTCTGAGAAATAAAATCGATTTTATTTTGTTTTGTCCCTGATTCTGATTACCTTTGCACTCGAAATTGAATAAAAACTCAATAAAAACAACTATTGATAGATTTAGATCATGTGGTTTGATGGATTAATCAACGTACATTCGGCGGTGCAAGGCATCGTCATTCTTTCCTTGATTTGTACTTTGGGCCTTGCGCTTGGTAAGCTCCATATCAAAGGCATATCATTGGGAATCGCTTTCGTCTTTTTCGTGGGAATCGTAGCCGGACATCTCGGTCTGACTGTCGATCACAATATGCTGGAGTTTGCTGAAAGCTTTGGTCTCACCATGTTTGTCTATGTGCTCGGACTCTACGTGGGTCCTAACTTCTTTGGTTCCATGCGCCATGAGGGTATTTCGCTCAACCTCTGGAGTATGGCGGTCATCTTGGTGGGCACGCTCTTCTCACTGCTCCTGTGCTGGGTGCTTCCTGTGAGTTTGCCGGATATGGTGGGCATCCTCTGTGGTGCTACTACCAATACACCTGCACTCGGTGCTGCCCAACAGGCTTTGCAACAGTTGGGCATGCCGAGTGGTGGTGCTGCCTTGGGCTGTGCGGTCACTTATCCCTTGGGCGTTGTGGGCGTCATCTTAGCGATGATGCTGCTGCGCAAACTCTTTGTGAAACCTGAGGATCTGCAAATCAGAAGCAATGATGATGACGACCATACTTCTATCGGACAGTATCTGATTGTGAATCCGGCACTCAATGGTAATACGATTGCAGAAATCTCCATGCTTACTCACCGTAAGTTTATCATCTCTCGTGTCTGGCGTGGTAAACAGGTGATTGTGCCACAAGCTGATACCGTGCTTCATACAGGCGATAATGTGCTGGTGGTGACGAATAAGGACGAGGTGTCTGCCATGCAGATTCTCTTCGGTAAGAAAGTGGATAAGGAGTGGAATAATGATAAGGTGGACTGGAATGCCATTGATGCCAAGGTGGAAAGCCGCATCATCGTGGTTACCCGTCCGGGACTCAATGGTAAGCGACTCGGACATCTTCAGATGCGCAACAGCTATGGTGTGAATGTGAGCCGTGTGCTCCGTGGTGATATCCGACTGTTGGCTACCGATGATCTGCGACTTCAGTATGGCGACCGCCTTACGGTAGTGGGTGATCCTACCAGTATCAATCATGTGGAACAGTTCTTGGGTAATGCTGTCAAAACTCTCAACGAACCTAACTTGGGTGCTATCTTCCTCGGAATCATCTTAGGTCTTGCCGTTGGCACGATTCCGCTTAACATCCCTGGCATGTCGGCTCCGGTACGTCTCGGTATTGCCGGTGGACCTATCGTGATGGGTATTCTGATAGGTGCCTTGGGTCCTCGTGTACATTTTATTTCCTATATGACCCGCAGTGCAGGTTTGATGTTGCGCGAGTTGGGGCTTGCCTTGTATTTGGCGTGCTTGGGTCTGGAGGCGGGCGGTCAGTTCTTCGAGACAGTTGTCCGTCCCGAAGGTCTGATGTGGGTAGGCATCGGCTTCCTCATCACACTGGTTCCTGTTGTCATTGTAGGTTTCATCATTCTGAAAACCAAGAAGTATGATTTCGGAAGCATCTGTGGCATCCTCTGTGGAAGTATGGCCAATCCGATGGCGCTGAATTATGCCAATGATACCTTGGATGGGGATACGCCAAGTATCACTTACGCTACGGTTTATCCCCTGGGTATGTTTGTCAGAGTGATTATCGCTCAGATTCTCGTTATGTTCTTTGTCTGATAACCATCAGCGTAGTTATCAGGAAAAGGGCAGGTTACCTGAAAAGGGGTGACTATCTGAAGAGGGAGAAGTTGACGCTGCCGTAACTTCTGTGCTCTAAAAATCTCGGATGGGCGGAAAAGTCATGGTTCTTGCCATGCTCGAAAACGAAGATGCCATCCTCGTTGAGCAGCTCGCCGTTTAATACTAAGTCTGGAATCTTTGCCAGGTCTTCCAAAGCATAAGGAGGATCGGCAAAGATGAAGTCGAACTTCTGGTGGCAGGATTTCAGGAAGCGGAACACATCGCCACGTACCAGGATGTCTCTGTCTTCATTGAGCTTCTTGAAACATTGGCGGATGAAATTGGCATGATCACGGTCGGCTTCTACGCTTACCACTTGCTTGCAACCGCGCGATACGAGTTCCAAGGAGATGCTTCCTGTTCCTGCGAAAAGGTCGAGGGCAGTGGCATCTTCAAAGTCAATGTAACCCTGGAGCACATTGAAGATGTTCTCCTTGGCGAAGTCTGTTGTAGGGCGCGCCTTGAATGTACGGGGAATGTCAAAATGGCGTCCCTTATATTGTCCTGTAATAATTCTCATAATTCTTTCTGTTTATCAATCTGATTCTTTCTTTATTGAGTCTACTTGAAAAAGTCAGAGCACTATCAATTTGAAAGTTAAACAGCAAAAATAAGCCAAAAACAGGCTCATAAATGCAATTTTTCATATAGAAAGGCTCTTCTTATGCTTTTTAGTTTTAAACTGTAAGCATTTTGAAGTACACCTCTGTTTTGGTGGCACTTTTTAAAGTGGGCTCAGTTTCTTTATTTGCTCAAGTATAGAGTCAACAGGTCGAATGGCATGCCTTTTATCTCTGTGATAGGGGCACGGTTGAACTCTGCACAAGGATTCAGTACATTCACTTTCCTGATATAGAGTTTGATGTTGTAGAGAAGCCATTCTTTGTCTGGAATATCACCTACGAGATGCAGCTCGTCCTGCTGCTGGTCCATTCCCAACTGCTTCCATATATACATCATGAAATAGATGGCATCCTTTGGGTGGGGTGCTTCGAATGAATTGAAGAACTTGAAACGGTTCTTTTCAAAACTGAAGATATCCACTTTTTTGTCATGGAAATAGGCAAACAACTTGCGTCTGATTCCTGCGAAACTGCGCTGGTGAAGGTAGTTCCATACGGGTTGCAGGATAGGGGTGAAGCGTACGTTGCTGAAATTGTCTTCTACCACCAACTTCAAATCCTTGTTGATAGGGAAGATGGCCACAACATTCAGTGATGGTTGCACCCGGTAGTGAAGGGCATCACTGTCGTGCTTCGTGAAAGCATGCTGGTAGAGGGTGGTGAGGTTTTCCTCCTTAAAATCTTCTACCGGTACGATGAGTACAGGGGTATCTATATACACTCTTACCTTCGAGTATCCTCGTTGCAGCAAGTCGCTCTCCTTGAAAGCCTGGCGCAGGTTTGCCGCCATGGAGACTCCACTTTTCACCGTGTAAGGTTCGTATATCACTTGATGCTCGGCTTCTCTGTCCACGACGGAAAAGCTGAGTGTATTGTTGCTCACGCGGATAGTGAGTCGGGCTTGTTGCCAATTCTTGTTGTTACCAGTTACCTGCATTGTTGTTGTCTGTTGTAATGTCACCTATCTTTAGTCCAGGATATGCTCCTGAAATCATTGCGTTGTCTATGAGTTCCTGTACGGCATTCTCGTCCAGTCCGTTGAGGAAGTCTTCATAAGAGGCACCGCATTCCATCAGCGGAATCTGCTTGCCGCTCTTGCTGACGATGGTTGTGGCAGAGAGCGTAAACTTCTTTCCGTCAGAATAGGGGATATACTGTAGGGATTCCTGTAGATATTTTCCCTTGATGAGTGTCTGGAAATCCCCCGAGTAGCCTCCGTGCCGTGCCTTATATCTCTCTTCTGCCGTACGTATTTTCATAAGTGTTTCCTTCACCGCCTTTTCCCGTTCTTGCTTGGCAGACTGGAAACGGAGCGGCTGAGAGATACTCAGCGTGCAGAGTACTAAAAGCACGATGACGCATGCCCCCAATATATAATTTATGTTTATTTTTCGTTTCATTTCAAAAAGTATTGTTACTTTTGCAAGTGCAAAGATACAAAATGTTTTTGAAATATGGTCAAAGAAGAGTTAAAATATCAGATATTACAACAATTTGGGTTTCAGCCAACTTCTGAACAGGCGCATGCCCTGGAGGTTTTTGCTCAATTCCTCACGGATACGACCCCTCATTGTGCGATGATTCTGCGAGGTTCTGCGGGTACGGGTAAGACTTCCCTCTCGGGTGCCATCGTACGTACTTTGCAGGCTATCCGGCAGAAGGTCATGCTTTTAGCTCCTACGGGTAGGGCGGCTAAGGTATTCTCGCTCAACAGCGGTTGCCCTGCCTATACCATCCACCGCCGTATCTACCGTGAGAAATCTTTTGCCGGTGTGGATGGGAAATTCAATCTGAATGATAATCTCTATACCGACACCTTGTTTATGGTAGATGAGGCTTCCATGGTTTCTAATCTCGGATTGGGCGACGGTAATTTCGGAAGTGGCTTTTTGCTGGACGATCTGGTGCATTTTGTTTATCAGGGACGCAACGACCGTCTGATGGTCATTGGCGACAAGGCTCAGTTGCCGCCGGTGGGGGAGGAGGAATCTCCTGCTCTTCAGGCGATGATGCTGGAGGGCTATGGACTGAAAGTGTATGAGTGCGACCTCAATGAGGTGCTTCGTCAAAGTCAGGAGTCCGGTATCTTGTATAATGCTACGGTCATTCGCCAGATGATTACCCATGATGATATCACCCAGTTGCCTCTCATCCGCTTCCAGGGCTTTGCCGATATTGTGATGATGCCGGGCAATGAACTCGTGGAGAGTCTTGCCAACAGTTATTACCAGGTAGGACAGGATGAGACGATGGTGATTACGCGCAGCAACAAGAGGGCGAATATCTATAATAATGGTATCCGCAATATGGTACTCGACCGGGAGGAAGAACTCTCCGGCGGTGATATGCTCATGATAGTGAAGAACAATTATTATTGGACAGAAAATGAGCGGAAGCAGATGAAGGCTTCGGGTGATACGCCTGAAGTGAGAAAGGAACTGCAGTCGATTCCTTCTTTCTTGGCGAATGGCGACCGGGCGAAAGTATTGCGGGTGCGCCGTCATCTGGATCTTTATGGTTTTCATTTTGCTACACTCCTGCTCCAGTTTCCCGACTATGATAATTATGAAATCAGCGTAACGGCTCTGCTGGATACCTTGCAGAGTGAGGCTTCAGCTCTTACCCGTGAGCAACAAGAACAGCTTTTTCGTGGGGTAGAGGAAGACTATCAGGATATTCCGCTGAAGGCAGACCGCATGAAGGCTATCCGAGAAGACCAGTACTTCAATGCTGTGCAAGTGAAGTATGCCTATGCCATCACTTGCCACAAGGCACAGGGTGGACAGTGGGAGCATGTCTATGTAGATCAGGGATATATGACGGATGATATGTTGACACCTGATTATATCCATTGGCTTTATACCGCCTTTACCCGTGCCAAGAGTAAACTCTTCTTAGTGAATTGGCCTAAAACGCAGACGCAGGCCTGAAGAGTTCCCTGCGCTGGAAATAATTTTTGCTTGGGGAGAGAGAAATTTTTCCTTGTCCAGCCAAAAATAAAAGAGAGTGTACAGGTGGGTATATAAAAACGAAGAATCCGAAACCTAATAGAAGGAATCGGATTCTTTATTTTTTGAGTTGTTTTGGGAAAAGTGGGTGGTGATGGATTCGAACCACCGAAGGCATAGCCAGCAGATTTACAGTCTGCCCCATTTGGCCACTCTGGTAACCACCCTTGCTCTATGTTTTCAAAAGCGAGTGCAAAGGTAGTGTTTTTATTTCATTCCACCAAATTTTTCAGCAATTTTTTTCTCTTTTTCTTCAAAAAACTTCATTTTTCCCTATAAAATACACCTTTTTCCCCTCCTTTTCCCTTTCTCAAAGCCCTTTTCCTTTTTTACCCTTTTACCTTTTTACCTTTTTACTTTTTTACCTTTATCACGTGTTTCCTGTGATGCTTTCTCGACAATCTTCGATGTTTATAATGCTCAATTTTCTTGATCGCTACAAAGATGGTGATGGCAGCCACGATAGCCAATAAGAAGATGACGATTCCGCCACCGAGGTTGTCGCCCTTAACCTTCGACCACATATCGAGCACTTCAGGAGTATGCTCGCCTGCATCATGAATCATGGCACATCTTGCCACCACACTGCTGTCTGGGTACATGATAGGGTTGAGATGGGCTTTCCTGCCAGCCTCCCCGAAGAAGTAAGCTAAGTTCACCTGCTCCGGATAGGTCTCCTGATTGCTCATGGCATCCAGTATCTTCTTGCCAGCCACACTGCTCACATAACCCGTGGTTTCCATGTTGGCAAGTGCCACGTCCTGCTGACAGAGATAGTTGATGAAGTAGGCGGCAGCCTTTGGATTTTTGGCGTATTTAGGGATTACCCAACCGTCAAACCATACGTTGCTTCCTTCCTTTGGCACTTCATATCCTAATTCCACGCCCACATTCTTCGCCTCCTCAATAGCCCATACGGCATCGCCGCTCCAGGTCATGTTGAGGTAAGCCTTTCCCTTGGTCATGGTCTCCTTTCCGAAGTCAGCTTCCCATCCTTCGATGTTCGGTTTGAGTGCTTTGAGATTTTTCTCTACCATAGCCACGGCGTTGGGTGAATAGTCATTCATCAGTTCTGGAACCGTAACTTTCCCGGCTTCCAGGTCCTTGCGGTGTGCCCAGATGAGTGCTGTACCGTATGAGTCGCGGTAGGAGTCTTTCATCAGCAGTTTTCCACGGTATTTCCGGTTCCATAGCGTGCCCCATGTCTGTGCATCTTTCAGGGGTACGTGTACCTTATTATATAATATACCACAGGTTCCCCACATATAAGGCACGGCGTAGTGGTGGGCGATGCGCTGACTATTGCTCGTAGCATCTATCTGCTCCACGATGTATGGAGAAACATTTTTCAGATAGTTGGGGGTCTTGCCAAAACAGGTGTCGATGGGCAGGAGCAGATCCTTGCGGAGCATACGCTCGATGATGTATTCCGACGGGCAGACCACATCGTAGTCCTCATGTCCACGTTCTATCTTGGTCAGCATCACCTCGTTGATGTCGAAAGTCTGGTAGATGATGCGGATGTTCTTGCCGGTCTGCTGCTTATACCAGGCAGGGAAGTTGGCTAATACATCTTCGTCAATGTAGTCAGCCCAGTTGTAAACCTTCAGTATCTCCTCCCGGTTCTCTTTGTTGTAGCAAGAAGAGAGCGGCAGGATCATCAGCAGGGTTAGGACAAATAATATCTTATTCTTCATTCTTATTTCTTCTTATTTTTGTCAGAACGACGGTTGATGATAACGAGCATGACCAGCACCAGCACGAAGATGATGGTGGATAGCGGACGGAGTTCCGGCGTAAGTCCACCCTTGCGCGCATCGGCATAGATAAAGGTGGAAAGTGTTTCCAATCCTTCATTTCCGATGGTGAAGATGGTGACGGCGAAATCGTCGATACTCATCGTGATGGCGAGCATAAAACCGGAAATCATACCGGGCAGTATCTCTGGAATGATGACCTTGCGGAGCGCCTGCATCGGCGAAGCTCCTAAGTCGAGTGCTGCCTCATAGAGGTTGGGATTCATCTGCTTCAGACGGGGCATGACGCTCAGGATGACATAAGGCAGACAGAAGGTGATATGTGAGAGCACCACCGTGGTATAGCCCTGCGGAATGCCCAACGTGATGAAGAGCAGGAAGAGTGAGATACCGATGATGATGTCACCGTTGAGTATCGGGATATTGTTGACGAATGTGATAGCCAACCGTGCTTTTCTGTTGCGCAGGTTGTGGATGCCGATGGCGGTCAGCGTACCGAAGAGGGTAGAGACGGTGGCGGTTATCAGTGCGATGGTCACCGTATTGATCAGTGCTGCCGTCAGCGAATGGTGGGTTCCTTCTACGAAGAGATTCTTGTAGAGTTGCAGAGAGAACCCCGTCCAGTTGCCCATCACCTTTGCCTCGGTAAAGGAGAAGATGACGATGATGAAGATAGGGGAATAGAGAAACAGCAGGAGCAGCCACAGATAACCCTGACAGAAGATGTTCTTCAGCATGTTCTTGGAGAATAAGGTCTTCATCATCTGATACCTCCTTCCTGTTTGCCGTTGTCACCGGCTATGAGTGTTGAGGCTCCTATCAGGAAGAGCATGATGAGCGAAAGGGCTGCACCATAGTTCCACATGGAGTTGTTGATGTTCTCCTGGATGGTGGTTCCGAAGAGCTTGATGTTGTTCATCGTCAGCAGTTCGGAGATGGCAAAGGTTGAGATGGTAGGCATGAATACCATCAGAATGCCACTTGCCACTCCCGGCATGGAGAGGGGCAGGATCACTTTGAAGAACTGCTGCCATGGCGATGCACCCAAGTCTTCGGCTGCCTCTATATAACTGCGGTCCATTTTCTGCAAGGTGTTGTAAATCGGATAGATCATAAACGGGATGAAGTTATATACCATACCGAATAGCAGTGCACCTTCACCTAATGGCAGGTCGGCAAAGTCGAAAAGTGCCACGGTGGCAAGGGTACGTACCAGGATGTTCACCCACATCGGCAGGATGAAGAGCATCACGATGGTGTTGGCATACTTCATCTTGGTCTGTGTCAGGATATAGGCTGCCGGATAACCTAACAGGATGCACAGCAGGGTGTTCAGGAAGGCAATGCCTATTGAATACACGAAGGTGTTGATAGCCTCAGGATGGGCTAAGAACTTTTGGAAATTATAGAGTGTGATGTTGCCGTACTCATCGGTGAATGCGAAAAATACGATGAGTATCAAAGGCAATACCACGAAAATAGTCGCGAATATGGCGTATGGAATCGACCAACTTTGTCGCGAAGAGATAAACTTAATGAGTTTCAATTTCTGATCTGCAATGTTTTATATTTTAATCTGCATTTTTTCGAATTACTGGAATCGGATGTTTTCCTGCGGAATGGTGATGGCCACGTGGTCTCCCAAATCCCAGACATCTTGTGTATCTACATAGAGCTTCTCGCCCCAGTCTGTGTCGATGGTGAGATGATAGTGGTCGCCCTTGTAGAGGATGAAACTGATGTCGCCCGTAAAGGTTCCCTCACCCTCGTTGTCGAAGAGTTCTATTTTGTCGAAATCGATGTTTACTGGAATTACATCCTTACCGTCTTCATCCGTATGAATCTGATTCTTCTTCTCTTCCGGAATCTCTATCTGATATTCGCAGCCTAAGAACTCGATGGTGCCGTCACCGTTTACCTTTGCCTCGAAGGTATTCGTGGTGCGTTCCTTCTTCATGATGTGGATATTGTCGGGAATCACGTTCATACCGATGGTCTGTCCTACCTCGAAATGCTTGTAGTTCTGAATTAGAAATTCGCATCCCTTGTCACTCTCTGCCAACATCTCATAGTGTACACCCTTGAAGATGGAAGAGGTAATCTTGCCCACAAACTGGGCATGCGCTGTATCGGTGCTCACTTCGATATCTTCCGGACGGATTACGACATCTACCTCCTGGTTGCATCCGAATCCCTTATCCACACAAGGTATTTCTGATCCGGCTACCTTTACCAGACAGTCGTGTATCATCGTTCCGCAAAGGATATTGCTTTCACCGATAAAGTCGGCCACGAAGGCATTTGCTGGTTCGTTGTAGATGTCAGTAGGGGTGCCTATCTGCTGTATTTCTCCCTCGCTCATCACCACGATGGTGTCGCTCAGGGTCAGCGCCTCCTCCTGGTCGTGGGTCACATAGACGAAGGTGATGCCCAACCGTTCGTGCATCTCCTTCAACTCCAACTGCATGTCCTTTCTCATCTTCAGGTCGAGTGCAGCCAATGGTTCGTCAAGCAGCAAGACTTCCGGTTCGTTGACAATGGCTCTTGCGATGGCGATACGCTGCTGCTGTCCACCCGAAAGCGAGTTGACGTCACGGTATTCATAGTCGCTCATGTTCACCATCTTGAGGGCGCGTTTCACCTTAGGCATGATTTCCTCCTTCGGCGTATTCTTCAGTTTCAGTCCGAAGGCGATGTTGTCATATACATTCAGGTGAGGGAACAGGGCATATTTCTGAAATACCGTGTTCACATTGCGCTTGTAAGGTGGTAGATTGGTAATGTCATTACCGCTAATGGTAATGATACCCTCTGTGGCAGTTTCAAAACCCGCCAAGAGTCTCAATAGGGTAGTTTTACCACAACCCGAAGGACCGAGTATGGTCATGAATTCACCCTTTCTCACAAAGAGGTTGATGTCATGTAGGGCTGTTTTCTCCCCAAATCTTTTTGACACATTCTGGATGTCAATGATATACTGTGCAGTTTTATTCATTTCTCGTTATAAAATTTGCGTGCAAAGTTACTCATTTTCCAATAAATATTGAATAAAATGCTGGAAAAATTGTATCTTTGCAACCGGTTTGACACAAAGATAGGGGTATTCCTGTATTTATATACTTTTTTTATGATTGTAACTGTTGAATGGATGGAAAAATGGTTCAGGTTCTTCGACGACGAGTACTTCGGAGGAAAGTTGCCTACACCTGAATTGGGGGTTACCCGGGCCAAGACCAGGCTCGGGCAGATGGCGTATAAGAGAGCTACCCGATGGGGACGTACGAAACTTTATGATTTTAAAATTTCCATGTCCACCTATTACGATATGACAGAGAAGCAGGCCAAGAGTGTGCTTCTCCACGAGATGATACATTATATGATTGGTTACACCGGACTGAAGGATACGTCTTCGCATGGGCTTGTCTTTCGGGGGATGATGGATAAACTGAACCGCACCTATGGCTGGGATATCCGGGTGATGACTTCTACCAAGGGATGGAAGGTGAGCGAACAGGTGGTCAAAAAGAAAAAGGCACAGGGCCCGCAGACCTATCTGATCTTAGCGATAGAAATGCAGGATGGCAAGCATTATCTCTCACGGGTCAATCCCGGTTTTGCCCGTCGCATCGAAGGTCAGTTGATGAAACTTCGGGAGGTGAAATCGCATTGTTGGTACACCACCCAGGAAAACTACTTTGAGGATTATCCGCAGGTGCGCAGTCTCCGTGGCCGTCGCATTTCAAAAGCCGATTTCGATCGTCTGCTGAATGTATTGACTCCTTTTCATTTCTGATATTTCATCGTCCCACAGAAAGAACTCATAAAAAGTCCCACAGATTTCACAGATTTCCACAGATTTATTTTTACTTCAAAAAGATCTGTGTAAATCTGTGAAATCTGTGGGACTTTATGATATCAGCAAGAGCCTTTATAATCTCTGCGAGGTTTATCTAAAATCTGTGAAATCAGTGAAATCTGTGGGACTTAAAAAAAACAACGGTCTATATGGGAACTATGCAAATCTGTGGGATTTTGCTCTTGCAATAGAGCTGGATGATAAGGGAAAAGGATTGGTGGATTGGAAGGAAGTGTGAAAAAGACAAAGGGCTGGACTCCAAATCTGGAATCCGGCCCTTTAACGCTTTTCATTATCTGTTTCTATAGCAGCTGATGGTGTCAGTCATCGCCCCAATTACCGCTGTTCGACTCTCCCCACAAGCCTTTGTATTCAGTATCAGTCTTGGTCGCATCCTCGTTGACCACATCAAATTTGCTGATACATTCTCCCTTGAGGTCTGCTCTATGTACGCTGGCGATATTCAAGCCTTCGTTGCAGAGAGCCTCGAGCTGTATCACTTTAATTTCTGGAGTTATATAGTTCTTCTTCATTTTGCGTAACTGTTATTGTTGTCTTATCTGATTATTATCTTCTTTCCGTTCACTATATACATTCCCTTAGGCAGGCCCTCAAGACTGCAACTGCGGCGCACCATCTGTCCGTTTATGTTGAACACGCCGTCTATGCCGCGCTTGTAGGATGTGCGGTCCGTGCTGCCGTGTATGTCGGCGATACCTGTGGTGCTGTCTTCCACTCCGTCGATGAGCAGCGAAACCTGGCTCGGTTTTCCTTCGGAAGAAGTCTTGCCATTCAGTTCAAACCAGCAGCGGAACGCCTTCAGGCCGTATGAATACCGCTCGCCGCCGTTTTCTTTATTGCCTCTAGGCACCTGTATCAGCTTTCCCTTATGCATGAAGTAGTCGCCGTTGAGGTCGTCTCTGCCAGAGATAATCTTGTTCTTACCGTTTTCGTCTTTATCGTATGTCTTTGCCATAGTGCCTTTGCAGACCATTTTGCCATAGTTGCCGTCGATGGTTTCGAACTGTGTGTTTGATACCCATGTGTTGAGGTCTACTGCCTGTTTCAGTTTCTCCCTGTCGAGCGACACCATCGTGATGTCGTAGTGGTCGGCATCAATGGTCTTCGTCAGTCGGTTCTTATCGTCCTTAGACGGCTTGTAGTCAGTGCCCAGCCATTCGCTGTTGTCCTCGCCCTCTGATGTGTAGAAGTGTTCTACGGTGTAGGGTGCCGACTTCACCTGTGTATATGGTGGGTACACGATATATGGCTCGAATGCCTTTACCATGACGTCATCGTCGTTCTTTGGCTCCACGGTCACGAACTGTACGCTGTTTTCCGTCAGTGCCGCAAGCTTTGCCACCTTCACGGCATCTCCGAACGTGCGCTTCATCTGTCCCCATGTCAGGTCTACGGGCAGAATGAGCGAGTTCCACATATTGTCGTTCAGCTTGCGGTTCAGATGCAGCACGCTGTTCTTGTATTCGTCTGTCGCCATGGTCAGATAGCGCAGATCGGTAGACTCCTCGTCGAGAATCAGCTCCGGGTTGCGTCGCGGTCCGGCATAAAGCAGTTTGAAGTTGTCCACGGCGGTCAGCTCGTTGGCGTCAGCCACCGACTTGTCTGTAGAGTCTACGTAGAAACCTATGCGGAGAGTCACGGGATTTTCGCTTGATATACTGTTATCGTCGAGACATATCTGCACCTGGTTCTCATACTTTCCCTCGAAGAAGGCATGTCCGATACCGGCTTTATCGTATGTATTGCCAAGCGCCTCGGCATCAGCCTGACTTATACCGTCGAGGGTTGCTGCTGAGTATTTCTCTTCAATCGGATTGCCTTGGGCATTGAGCACTGTAATGAACAGGTTTGCAAGCGGTCCGCCGTTCTGCTTGATGTTCTCCGAGCTGTTCGCTGTGCTGAATCCGTTGCATCGCAGCAGGTACCATCCTGCCTTGTGTACCTTCACGTCCTGGTAGATATTGAAGCCGCGCAGGCCCTTGGTGTAGCAGTAGTAATATTTGCCGTAGTCGCGCTGATGAGTTTCATCATAAGCAGGTGTCCAGTCAGAATTCCCTGGATATGTCTTGTACGTCTTTTCGTCGCCAAAGCGCACGTGGCTTTTTACATCAGTAGTTGAGCTTACGCCTCCGATTTTCCAGTTTGCAGCATCCAAATCATTTACTCTGAAATCCGGACATGCAAGAAGGAAAGAGGCATCGACAACCGATTTCATATTTGCAGGAGCTATGTTGAAGAGTTTGTGATACTCAGTCTTTGTAATAATCTTCCATTCCTGGTTCTTGTATTCCGTGGTGCCCTCTGCTAATTTTGTTTCATAATTGCAGAACATATCCTCGTTGTTCGGATAAGCCGTAAGGTAATAACCGTTTAAACCGATTTTGACGAGATATACCTTGTTCGTTTTTGAATCATAGTCCTTGGCTTGTACAAAGCGGACAGCGCTATAAGCGTCGTTTTTTCTGTCCATATATACCCCATTAGCTTCAATTCCTAAATATGAACCAGTTTTAGAACCATTCACTTTGCTCTCCAGATAATACGTTTTAAAAAAATTATTCCATTCCATATAAATGGAATATGGTGAAACATTCAGCGAGGCATGAGTACCCCACAGACCACCAACGCTCAGAAACTTTTTCGCCCCGACGTTATACAGACACACAATCTTATCTCCGTCGGTTTCAGCCGTTCCATTGCTTGTACAAATTGCTGACGAAGGATCAACGCCAGAAAGGTCGTCAACCCCTCCAATAACCGTTCCTTCTATTCCGTTGTCTTCCGTCGCTTTATTTTGTGCCGAGGCTACAGTAGCATTTGCAGCCATCAGCACTGCGGCCAAAGCGACAGCCGCAATGCTTCCTTTTGTTTTGGCAAAAGAAAGCAGATACCTTTTACTCTTCATAATTTATTAATCTCTATTGCAGATTTTTTCTAAAAATGCTTATTCATTCAAATGTGTCAATTGTGACAGCTATGCTGTTGTCCTGATACAAAACGTACTGCAAAGATATGAAAAAAAATATTTATGATAAAATTTCCCCCCCCTGCCATTATTATTATTTATGATTTATTAATAAAAATGAATGTATATGTATCTATTCAGCGGTAGTCAAGAATTAATGTTGCGATAAATGGCATTGACGTTTCCAATAGTAAGCAGTTCTCCTAAAATCCACGATGGTTAAGGCTCTGAGTAGGTTCGTTTGAAATGGAGAATGAACTCCTCTTTAGATTTTATGATATCAGCAAGAGCCTTTATAATCTCATCAAAACTATGTGAAATTTGTGGGACTTTTCCTCAAATTTCTCCTATTTTCTTGACTGGTAGATCTTATAACCATACGTTTACTTTGAGCACCAGTTCTGCTGCCAAGGGTACCCGTGCTGCTGGTACTCATCTCAGTTTTGTATCTCCTAAGCAACTGATGTTCGTATATAATGGTACGGATGCTGCTGTGAAGAGCCTGAAAAGTGCTGAGGTGAATGGCGAAATCGTGCTGACTGTGAACCTCGCGCTCAACGGTCTTTCTTCTGCCATCACCAATATTGATAAGGTAACCATCAACCTTCCTGGCTATCTGGAGATTTCATCTGTCAATGGTAATGGCAATGGCGTTCCTATGGTCAACGGCTCGAAGATTACCGTGGAGAATGTTTCTACAAGCCGCAATCTTCAACTCACCATCAATGCTAAAAAACTGGATTTCGCAAATCAGGATGCTTATGGTAAGGTTGTCATCGGCAATAATGGCTCTATCCAGATGGACGGTTATTTCGACCTCGGTATTGAGGCTCATGTAACGGGTGTTCCTACATCTGCACTGTCCATCGGTGCCAACGTGACAGTCAATGATATTACCTTGAAGTCTGCTACCGGTATCTTCGACCCAGAAATCAATATCACAAGTTTGGGTGATGTAGCTGTGACTGGTGTTCCTGACTTCCTTTCAGAAGATGGCGTAAGAGCTGACTTGGATAATCCTCAGATTATTCTTTCTATCCATAATGATATGGATGCAGCGGCAAAGGTGAGCGCAAAGGTGATTTCTACCAAGAACGGTCAGAACTTGGCTACCGTGCAACTCCCTGAGATGCATACCCTGAAGTTGGAAAACATCAAGGTGAAACTCGTGGGTAAGGTGATTGGTAACTTCAATTAATGACAGAGAGTAGTAACAGAATAATAACACACATAAAAGACAAAGAAAATGATGAATAAAATATATAAGCATGTCTTGGTTGTCTCTCTGCTGATGACAGGTGGCACTGCAATGGCTCAGACGCTCAATTCCGCTTACTTTACTGACGACTACAAGTTCCGTCACGATATGAACCCGGCTTTTGAGAACAAGCAGAACTATATCACCATCCCTGCTTTGGGTAATATCAATGTCAACCTGCAGGGCAACTTCGGTTACAAGGATGTTGTGACTTTTCCCATCGGTCAGCTCCATTTTCTCACCGCACGGCAATTCTCTACTCCAAAGTATCTGATGATATTTCCTTAGCATTGTGTGCAAGACTTGGTTTTGTTACAGGAGCCTTGCGAATCAATAATCTACATCTCCGCTTTCAGCTTCTGTATCAGTTCTGCCGACAGCCCCGTTATTTCCATCACAGTCGCTTCATCCATGCCCTTTGTCAGCATCTTCTTGGCAATCTCATGGCTTTTCTTTTCCATTCCTTTTTCCATTCCTTCAGCAATACCTTCACGCTTGGCGGTGTCTACGGAATTCTTGATGTCGCGATACGCTATCTTACTGGCTTCGTACTCCCTCAATTCCTGCGGAGTAAACTTGGCAATCTCGGCTTCCTCAAAGAGGCGGTCGAAGACCTTGTCGCATAACTCCTTAGGGCGCTGGGTAAGCTTGTAGAGATTCTTCAGCGCATAGAGCCACTTGTCGTAAAGCGTCTCCAGTTCCTCCAGCGATTTGTTAAACTTGGCTATTTCTACATAGATGAACTCCAGCTTGTCGTAGAACACTTTATGAGTGGCGGTATCGCACAACTGTACACTATGGCGGATTTTTTCCTTTTCGAAGGCTTCCTCGTTCATGTCGAAGTTGAGCAGGGCAACGGTATATACATAGTTGAGTTTGAAGTCCCAATCCTTCCCCTTTGGTGCCTGTTCACGGATAGGGAATGTGGAATAGAACAGGGAGCGGTCCTTGAAATATGTCTGATAGGCATTCTGCATTTCTACGATGAACTTCTCGCCGTTTTCGCCCTCGCAGTATACGTCGAAGATGGCTTTGCGGTCGGTGTAGACGTCTCCCACATGCTCAGGGTTGAGATACGAAACGTCCTTCACAACCTGTTTGCCATCAAACAAACTGTTGAGAAAACAAATCAGCAAATCCTTGTTTATTGCTGTTCCAAAAATTCGCTTGAAGCCGAAGTCGGTCAGCAAGCTGATATATCTTTCTTCTACCTGTATCATACGCATTTTTTTATTCTTTTGCAAAGATACTCTGAAATTTAGTAACTTCCAAATATTTAGGCTGTTTTTTAGCTAAAATGAGTAAGCGTGCTGGATAATATCAATCATACACCGTACCGACGGCACCGATGCCTTCGATACGCTCAATATCGGCTGCGAGAAGTTCCCACAGCACGATTTATACCCATCTCATTAAGGTTGCCGAATTGAGACAATATTGGAAAGGGAACATTTATCCAGAGCGAGACAGGGCTGTTTATGAAGAGCATTTTATTAAAGCTAATGTTTGGAAGAGAAACTTGAAACTAAATCAAATTAGCGATTTTTGGAAACCAGTCGTACCATTTTGATTATATCCAATTGGAGTTGGTGGAGTCATATAAAAATAAAAGGAATTATGGGCAAATATCGCTTTCCTCGCATACAGGAGGTTCGGAGGCCATACAATATATACGTTTTAATTCTGATATGTAGGAACAACTTATATTATTGGATGAAGAAGGGCATCCGTCCCTCTTTGCTCCTATAATGATAGCCTCGCTTTAGACATGTGCGCAATTGGAACGTGATAATACCTCATTCCGATTGCAATCAGGAAGGAAGCGGTTAATAGATAAAGGTGGAAAACTCGGGCGCAAGGTAGGCTCTGTAAAAACGGAAGAACAGATGAAAGCCGAATATAGGGAAGTTATTAGTTTGCTCCGCAAGGGATATTCCATTCGGGATGTGGCAAAGCTGAGTGGTTAAGGGGTAAGTACCGTACAACGAGTTAAGCGATTGATAAGAGTACAATCATCGCAATAATACTATTAATTTTACGTTCTTTTCAAAGAAAGGGGTTGTGCAATAGTGGCTTAAAGGCTAAAAGCATTACCTTTGAATGCTGTTAAATATGGTAATGTTCAAAGTCACAATTTGTGATTTTGGAAAAATGAATATAAATATGACAGATAAAAGAGAAAAGACAGAGAATGGCGAACTGGTCACAAATCGTGACCAGTTGGTTGTTGTAGATAATATAGAGTCTCTAATAAAAGTAATTAGAGGACAGCAAGTTATGCTTGACCGTGACCTTGCCACACTTTATGGCGTTGAAACAAAGCGTCTTAATGAGCAAGTAAAACGTAATATTAAACGATTTCCAGAAGATTTCATGTTTCAATTGACCAAGGAAGAATGTTTAAGGTCGCAAATTGCGACCTTAAACGAAGGACGCGGACAACATTTGAAATACATGCCTTACGTATTTACTGAAAACGGAGTCGCTATGCTTAGTAGTGTTTTACGTTCTGACACTGCGATTGAGGTGAATATTCGAATAATGCGAGCTTTCACTTCAATGCGTCACTTTCTACAAAACAATGCCGAAGTGTTTCAGCGTCTCTCGACTATGGAGTACCATCAATTGGAAATGCAACAACACTTGCAAGAATCCGACAAGCGTATAGAAGAAGTGTTTCGCAGATTGGACGAGGGCAATGCAAAGCCGAAACAAGGTGTGTTCTACAATGGTCAAATTTATGATGCCTATACTTTCGTGTCCGGCTTGATTAAGAGTGCAAAAAGACGTATCATTCTTATCGACAACTATGTTGACGAGACTGTACTGACATTGCTCGATAAAAGAGATAATAACGTGTCTGCAATCATCTACACTCAGCAGATAAGCCGTCAGTTCCAACTCGACATAGACCGTCATAATGCTCAATATGCACCGATTGATGTTGAAACATTCCGTTTATCACATGACCGCTTCCTTTGTATAGACGATGATGTGTATCATATAGGAGCATCCATAAAGGACTTGGGCAAGAAGTGGTTTGGTTTCTCCAAGATGGAGATACTTACACCAGATGAATTGGTGGAAAGGATCAATAGAGAGTAATACTTACGAAAATTTCAAGAAAAAGAAGTATCTGACGAACATCGTGCGCCAGGTAACGCACCATACGCCTAAGTCCATCATCGACCAATATGTGATTTTGCAGCTCAAGATGCAACTCAAGCGCAGTTCACAGAGTATCAAGGAAGTGGCATGGGAATATCATTTTGCAGACACCAGCTTCTTCTGCCGTTATTTCAAGAAACATACGGGCATAACACCGCAGCAAATAAGAGAGAAATAGAAAATAAAAACTTCCAAGAGGCTGATTTGCTAAACAAATGTAGGTTATTTTTAGAATTGCAAGAAGAAAATGACAAAAAATCCCACAAACTATGTAGTCAACTAAATATAGGAAACTACAATGGGCAATTATTGTTGTGTTGCCCAAATTTGGGTTCTTAGTTTGGGCACTTGTTGCCCTCCTCGTGAGCAACGGTTGTTCGTCTCGTGTTCACCAGTTCCCCATCACGTGGTCCCCGAGGGACCGCTTGAAGAGCATGGCAGGAATTTGTAGTTATATTGGCAGGGTGAAGGGCTTTTCTCGTTTCGCTTTTAAAATTTTCAAATTTAAACAAATAAGAGGGTGTGTCATAAGTCCGTGACACACCCTCTTTCTGGTGGGAAGTTTATGGGTTACAAGCCTCTTGCTTTCAAAAAGCCGGAGGCGTCTGGCTGCTTCATGCCTGTGAAGTCGGTAAACATTTCCATCTGATCCTTGGTGTTGCCTCGACTCAGGATCTTGTCACGGAAGGACTGTCCTACGGCTGGATCTAAAGCGCCATGCTTCGCAAAGTAATCGGCAATGTTTACTGCAAGTACTTCTGTCCATAGATAACTGTAATATCCGGCTGCATATCCGCCATCCCATACGTGATTGAAGTAGGAGGTGCTGTAACGTGGTGGTATCTGTGTGTTGAGCAAACCTATCTTGTAAAGCTCTTCTTTTTCAAAGGCTCCTGCCATATATGGGGATGGTACTTCATCTTCACTGATCTTGTGCCATGCCATGTCAAGACAGGTGGCTGCCAGGTTCTCGCCTAATGAATAGGCTGTCTGGAAGTTGATGCTCTTCAGCATGCGGTCCTTTAAATCACTTGGCATTGGCTTGCCTGTCTCGGTATGACGGGCATAGTGGTCGAATATCTCTGGGATGGATGCGAATGACTCGTTAAACTGCGATGGCATCTCTACGAAATCGCGTGCTACTGCTGTTCCGGATAGTGTGTTGTATCTGCAGTCTGAGAGCATTCCGTGAAGGGCATGACCGAACTCATGGAACAGGGTGGTTACCTCATCCCAGGTAATCAGGGATGGCTGACCCTCTGGTGCCTTGGCACTGTTGCATACATTATATATAATAGGCAACTGACCGCGCTGCTTGCTTTGCTTGGCAAAGGCGCTCATCCATGCTCCGCCTCGCTTGGTAGGACGGCGGAAGTAATCACTATAGAAAAGGGCGATTGGCTTGCCGTTCTTGTCGCTTACTTCGAATACCTTCATGTCTGGGTGATAGGTTGGTATGTCCTTACGCTGCTTGAAGTTCAGACCATATACACGGTGTGCTGCATAGAATACGCCATTTACCTGCACGCTGTCGATATTGAAATATGGCTTTACCTCGTCATCGCTGATATTGAGCATTTCCTTTTTCATTTTGGCTGAATAGTAGAAACGGTCGTATGGCTCCAACTTGAAGTCCTTGCCTTCTGTCTTCTGAGCATAAGCCTCTATCGCCTTGGTCTCAGCATCTGCCTTAGGTGCATACTCCTTGATGAGCTGTTCCAGGAAATCATCCACATTCTTAGCGTTCTTCGCCATGGTCTTTTCCAAAGAGTAATCGGCATAGTTGTCATATCCCATCAGCTTACCCTTCTCTGCACGGAGCTTTGCGATTTCTGTTACGATAGGGAAGGTGTTGAAATTAGGATTGGTTCCGTCTGCACGATGGATGCTTGCCATATAAACCTTGCGACGGAGTTCACGGTTCTGCAGGTTGGTGAGGATAGGCTGCTGCGTGGTATTGATGATGACGATGCAGTAAGGTGCCTTATTGCCACGGCTTTCGGCATCTTTCTTGCATTGTGCAATATCTGCCTCACTCAGTCCGGCGAGTTCTTCCTTGCTGTTTACCCAAACCACTGCATTGTTGGTTGCGGCTGGAAGGAGATTGTCCCATTTCTGCTGCAAATCTGAGATGCGGGAATTGATCTGCTTCATGCGCTCCATCTTCTCTGCTGAGAGCAGGGCGCCGGAACGTACGAAACTCTTGTAGATGACCTCGGTGAGTCTCTGGTCTTCTCCCTTGAGTTTCTTATATTCGTTGTCGTAAACGTACTTGATGCGCTCGAATAGTTTCTGATTGAATGAAATCTCGTTGTCCAGTTCGGTGAGCATTGGTGTCGCCTTCTTCTCTGTTTCTGCGATAGCAGGTGTTCTGTGGGCACTGGTGAGTCCGTAGAAAATACTTGTCACTCTGTCGAGCAACACGCCACTCTCTTCGAAGGCGAGGATGGTGTTCTGGAAGGTAGGCTTCTTCTTGTTGTTGACAATCTTCTGGATGTTGGCACGCTGCTCCTTGATAGCAGCTTCGATAGCAGGAAGATAGTCACTCTCCTGAATTTTACTGAAATCAGGAGCTCCGAAAGGAAGGTTGCTCTTCTGCAAGAGAGGATTCTGACGACTGCCGCCCGCATTTTGGGCGAACGATGAGGCTGGCATCTGCAGCAGGGCAGCAGCCAAACCGAGTGTTAGAAATGTCTTGTTAAGTTTCATCATGTTTTTTGTTTATATTGCAATTATTCTACAAAGATACGCTTTTATTTCGGATTACCGCACATTTTATTCATATATTTATGAAAAACCAACAAACAGATGACAGAAAGAAACTCATTGGCGATGAGTCCAAACTTCTTGAAGACCACAGAAAGGAGAATAAGGAAATCCTCACTCGCCATTTCTATGATATGTCTAATATGATGTCAAGAAATGAAGGTGTGTGGTTGTCGAATGGTTGGGTAAAGGCTTTACTTTGGAGTTTTTGCTGTGTTTCCTTTATACGGTCATTTCGATTGCCTATTTTGTCGCATCTTATATAGACAGGTAGTCAGATAATATGGGACCGACTTGTGATTCAAAGACAGAAACGGCTGGATGGTGTGCAGGATTTTGGGAAGGAGAATACACATACCGTTTAAAATTCTTTCTTCAACTCATTGTATAAGTCCACTGGTCCCAAGTGCCAGTATTGGGTGCTTTCGGTGGATAGCTTCTTATAGAGTTTTGAGTGATATATACGGTTGATTGCATCCGTAAGACTTATGCCCTTGTCTTCTGAGAGCCAAGGGGCAAGCCATCCTATCTTTAATGGCAGCAACATATATAAGTTGTCTTGCGTTATTTTTGCATTCATAACTTTATAATTTTTGATTCCACAAATTTAATGGCAAGCAGCGATTTCTCCGTGTGGAAAAGATACTGGTCTACCAATTTCTTAGCCTGTTCGTAAGAGGTTGTTGTGTAGAAGCCAGAGCCATAGTCGAGAGAACGGTTTGGCTGACGTATCTCTGGGTTTCTAACTTCCTCGATACTTCCATGATATACTTTGCTCATTTTCTTCTTTCGTTTATCATTTTATCAATTTCTTCAACCAGCCACTGTCTGCCTTGTGTGTGAAGCACATCATAGAACTCACAGAAATGCTCTGCGATGCCATATTGCTCAAACAAATTCACCACATCTTCAGTAGCCATATTCTTTGCTTTTGCGTATTGCTCTATGCAGAACGATACAAACATTGCTTTGTCTTGCTGTTCCTTGTTCATTGTTGTTCTCCTTTCTGTGGCTTTGCCACACATATCTGCCCTGTCACTACATCACTTATCAAACGTGTTTGAATTCCTTGAGATAGTCAATCTCGGTTTGGAGGTCTGCCATGCAACTGTCTATCTTTGATACCTTTTATTGCATTTTACCTTACAAAAATAATATTTTATTGCGATAATCTATATTTAAAAAGCAAAAATTTAGCATTTTATAAGATGATTTTAGCCGAAGATACTACAAATCCGACTTTTTATGCTTATTTTAGAGGCTTTATGGCTCTGTTTTTAGGTTTTGGCTTAAAAGCGTTTGTCTTCAGGTTTGTCGCTGTACCAGCCAAGTGGATCAGGACATCAAGGCGGTATGTGCAGAATATCTATACCTATAATAATGCTTACACAGATGTATTCCAGACTGATTTTGGATAACACCTACAACTTGTGGGTATGACACAGCGTATTGTCTCAAGTCACATTGTGGGGTAAGGGGATATTGTAGGCAGAAGTGGGTGCTTCTGCCTCAATTTATCTGATAATTCAGTAATGAGAGGACGTGTACACGCAAGAAGAACGTTGAAGGGCTTAGTTGCGGATTTGAGGGTGATAGAGAGAGCAATGTTGATTTTTAGTTATTTTCAGGTATAAAATAGTATGTTATTGTAAAAGTTTTTATACTTTTGCATAGCATAGTTTAATGATACAATATAATGATGAAACAAACATTTATACTTCTGTTCTTCCTGTTGGCGGCAAGAGTTCGCTGTCTTGGTGTGGAGTGTAATTTGCTGATTTTCAGTAATATAGCTGGTGGAAAATCTACATGACCTAACGAAGCGCTTCATTAAGGTCTAACGAAGCGCTTCATTAACACTTAACGATGCGCTTCATTAGACCTTAATAAAGCGCATCGTTAGAGTTCGTACTTGCACTTCTTTAGAGGAAATGAAATTTAAATATATATTTGTTAATAAAAATGCTTAATTTTCGTTGTCTATAGCTACAGTATCTTTTTGTATTCCAATTTATTGCTGTAAATCAGTGATATTACATCACCTTACTTATATCCTTTCATTTCCGATAGTTAGCCTCGCTTGGGATAATTGGTGGATATTTTCGAAACCGCTGTTTCGGAAATGGTGGTTCCGAAAGTGAAAATGATGAATTTGTCAGAATCGTGGTCACATTCCTTTCCGGGTGTATGGATATTGTATTTCATCTGCAATTTAATCTTCCCTCTTCATCTTTTCTCCTCCTATGTCAGTTTTTGTCACAACCGGATTGTACTTTTGCAGCAGAATTGACAATAACTCTATACAGTTAAGGTATGAAAGCTGAAAGAAAGAGGGAGTGGAGTCCCTGAAAAGTGAAATATAAGAGGAATCCATAAGATTTCTTGTTAAAAGTTTGGTGGTTCATCAGATTTTTAATACATTTGCCATTGGTTAGTGACAGGGCAGGTGAAAGTCCTCGCTTGAAGTCGCTATGATGCAGAGAAACAAGATAATCTTGTGGACACGAGCAAACTATTCAGTTCTGTAGGTTGAAATCTGGTAAATTGAAACGTAGAAAGAATGAGAATTTGTTTGAGCGAGTCTGCGCCGTCATAGGTGTGGATTCCTCTTTCGCATTTTCTTTTCTACGGGTTTTACCAGAGCCTAACTTACAAGAAAGTGAAGAAAGTAGGGGTTCGCACCATCTTTTTTCATTTATGAACCATTTTGAACTTGTTTGGTTCGCAGATTTTTCTTAACTTTGCCCCTTGAAAGTAAATGATTCGCTGTTTCGGCAGAAAAGCAGGAGCAGCCATATATAATGAACTTAAAACTGAATGCTTATGAGTAAGGTATTTCAAGTAAAGCCTAAGCGCCTTAAACGCTCTAACGGTACCGTCCTCACTCCCGATATGGTAGTGACAGTAACAACCATGCAGCACACCGCCACCCCTTTTTATAATGGAGCCAAGGAGGTGCAAGAAGCCTACATGCGCATCTATGCTTTCGACTATAAGAAAGCATGCTGCAATCAGAATGATTTCGAATTTAAGAAGTTGGACTAAAAAATATTACGAGTATGAAACGAATCTTAACTCTATGTATGCTATGCCTGATGTGCTTAGGTGTGTCTTGGGCAGCAAAGGTCGATTTCAAGGTGACGGGTGTACAATCGGGCGATAAGGCTACGGTGTCTATCGGTTCGGATGCTTATCTGGCTACCCTAGAAGTTGCGGCCGATGGCAGTTATGCCTTCGACAATGTGCCTGCGGGCAAAATGTTCCTAAAGATTGAGGCTTCGGGCTATAACTTACCCCAAGCCCTTACCGTCATCGTGAATGCTGACGGCAGTTTGACTCCAGATGTGCCACAGATTTTGGCTATTACCAAAATGGAAACTGATCCAGACTCTTGGACTCATTCTTGGCAGGAGGATGGCAGTCTCTCTGGTTATACCACCACAGCTTATATCAATAAGCGCCCTGAGGTGGAGTTTCTTGGCAAGAAGATAGTGCCAGCTGATGTGCCTAGCGTGGGTATGCTGTATAGCAATTACCACATTATTCTCTCTGACGAGGGTAAGAAGTGGACGCAGGAGTATGCCTATCGTCTATACGAGACGCTGAAGACAATACCTTATAATATAGGTGAAGGCTATGCTAAGTTTATCTTGACGGAAGACAAGATAGATGATGACATCAAAATAGAGACTTCGGGCAATGATCGTATTGTGACCATCGGTGAGGACGCCTTCTATTATGCCAATCCATTCTTGGTAAATCTGGATGGTGTGCGTGGTCGTTTCTTCTCCAAGAGATTACACCATGCGCTCGTCAACTATGCCACCAACTATGGTGAGGACGAGGGGCAGGTGAACCAAATCCTGACCCAGCGATATGGTTGTACGATGGAGGTGCCTGATTATGAGGCTTTGACTGCTGGAACCACTAATGAGGATGCTGCTTGCTTTCAGAAATTCTTCCCTACGGAACGTGTCAGCATCATCAATATGTTGGAAGAGTTGCCTGATGGGTTCCACAAGACTCCTCATCTCAACTATCTTGTTCGCCGACTCAATGGGCATAAGCATCCTCTGTATCCGGAGGCTGCTGCCGTATCATGGTGTCAAGACAATGGTTATATAGAGTTTATGGAGAGTTCGTTTGGTGGCAACAACCAAAGCTTTACCACTCTTCGCCTCATCTTGCATGAGAAGACTCATTTCCTCTGGGCTTTTACCTTCTCTGATGAAATCAAGAACGATTGGATCAAGGTGGGTGGATGGTATCAAGACCCAAATAAGGCGGGGGATGATGCCGACAAATGGTCTACCACCAAGGATGTGGAATTTGTGACGCAATATGCCCATGGTAAGAATCCAAATGAGGATATGGCTGAGTCGGTGGCTTACTATATCAAAGACCCAGACAAGCTGCGCTCTCGTGCTTTGGAGAAGTATGAGTTTATCCGTGACCGTATCATGAGTGGTACTCGTTATATCTCCAAGATACCAGACCATCTCACTTTCGAGGTACTCAATCTAAACCCAGATTATGATTATCCTGGTAAGATTAAACGATTGGATGTCAAGGTGACGGGAAAACCTGAGGAAGACAAGGTGGTTAGTGTGGAAATAGAATTGAACCATATTGATGGGATGGATGACGGTGCATCAAGTGCCATTACTCGTATCTCTTCTCCTCATTTTAAGGATACAGAGGGCCATGATCAAAGCCAATATTATGATCTTTGGCTTTCGCCCGTTGATGGCAATAATCATATTTTGAGGGGAGAGATAACTTTCAGTAAGTATAGCAAGATGGGTTATTGGACTGCTGGAGACATCACCATCAATGACCTTCAAGGCAACCAGCGATTTGAGGGTCGCAACGACTGTGTATGGAATATGTATCTAGGCAATCCTTTGGAAGACCTGGAAACTCCAACTTATGAGAGTGGCAGCTTGAATTATCTGGTTACTGACACCATCATAGAGGGACATCATGTTCAGAAACTCAATGTGCGTTTCAAGGTTAAGGACAACGTGGGTGTCGAGACTGGTGTGCTTCGGTTGGCAAAGGGAGGCGATACTTATTCCTTTGGCGATCAGTGGGGTGATTATGATAAGAAAACTCAGACACTTTCCATCGACTATCTCATCACGGAATATTTTCCTACTGCCGATTATTATGTGGAATCCTTTGACGTAGCTGATTCTGCTGGTAATTTTAGAAGTGTTTGGTTCTCTGATTCTCCAACTCAGGAAAAGCGAAAGAGCATCCATATCGTGACGGAAAACCCTGACACGGAGGCTCCGACATTGGACTTGAACCGAATCTCTGTCTATGCAGAGCCTACCCATCCCGATGCACCTGATGGTGAGACGAAGGTAACCATCAATTACTATGCACGTGATGACAAGGCGGGTTACGACATCGGATATTATACCCTGCTTGACCCTCAAGGCATAGGACATAGTGAGTATCATTACATTCCTGGCAGAGGAAGTATGTTCTTTGATGGTGCCCCAACCGTATGGACACGTTATACCATCAATTGTATCTTGCCAAAAGGTTCAGCTCCTGGTATTTGGGGATTGGCATCACTCGACTTGAAAGATAAGGCTTTGAATCATCGTACCTACAATTTCGTGGAAACCTTGATATTCGAGCCTGATGATAACATGGACGGCTACATTCTTTTCTCTGATATCAAGGACAATGAGTTGACCCTCAAGATGACCAAGACCGAAGGCAATGGTTATAGCTATGGCTATCGTATCATCAACGAGGACACTGGTGAGGAAATCTCAGGTAAGATGGATGAGCAGACCACTGGCAAGGCAAGAATGAGCAGAGCGTCTTCTGATGCTTCAGTCATGGAGGCAGACTATTCTGCAGTAATCGATGTCAGCAGTCTTTCCGATGGTAGTTGCATCGCCATCGTTCAGGTCAAGGATGCCGAAGACAAGGCTGTGGCTGTAAGAAATGTTCGCTTCTTAAAGGGTTCTGCTACAAGCATCAACCACATAGATTCTGGCGAATATAACCGCCTTTCTCCTATCTTCGACCTCCAGGGCCGAAAGGTATCAACCCCAGCAAAGGGTGTTTATCTCCAGAACGGTAGAAAGTTTGTTGTAAAGTAAACCAAAATAGTACAGTCAAAAGGCCGAGGATTCTCCTTTTCGAGGGATGAATCTTCGGCCTTATTTCATTATATGCGCTAATAAAATTATTCGAATTTCTTATGGAATACCTAGAGACAGATAGCGCCAGCCAATGCCATCGGCACTCCGATAAGGGCAGGATAGTTATAGCCCAATCCCATAGCTACAGGTATTCCACCTAAGAAAGCACCCACGGCATTGCCCAGGTTGAAGGCGCCCTGAATGCTGCATCCACCCAGCATTTCGCCACCCTTGGCGTGCTTCACGATGAGGAACTGCTCAGGCGAACCGATGCCGAAAAGACATACGCAGCAGATGAACATCAAAGCTACTGATATCCAGCCGAAAGGAGCGAGGAAGAAGGTGAGCAATAATGCTGCTGCCGCCAGGAACTGGAGATAACGGGTAAAGCGCCCCGGCTTGAAACGGTCGGCAAGCAACACACTCACCTGGTTTCCTACCACCATTCCACCGCCAGCGAGAATCATCAGCAATGAGATGCTGGCTGCGCTGAATCCGCCTTCCATCTGAAGCAGAGGAGAGATGTAGCTGAACCAGCAGAGAATGCCGCCATTGCCCAGGAAGGTGGCAGCGATGATGAGCCAGGGAGCCTTGCTGCGGAGGAAGTGGAACTGTGCTTTCATTCCCTTATTCGGCAACGCAGCCACGTCCGGAACCCATCTGTGAATCATATACATCGTCATGATACCGAGCAATATGCAACTGACAAAAGGTACTCGCCAGCTGAACGCATGACTCAGGAAGGTACCGATAGGTACGCCCACCAGATTGGCTATCGGCATTCCGGCACACATCATTGCCACCGCCTTGGTTCCCTTTCCCTTCTTTGCCATCTTCACAGCCACGATGGTAGCCGTTCCGAAGTAGGCACCATGAGGCAAACCCTGAATGAATCGGGCGCAGAGCAAAAGCCAGTAAGTTGGGGCTACGGATGCGATGATGGCTCCGATGGTGATGATGGAAGCCAGAAACATCAATATCTTCTTAGGACGATACTTGTGCATGAGTATCAGTGAGAAGGCTCCGGCACAGACGCCCAGCGCATAGATGGAAATGAGGTGGCCTGCCTCTGGAATGGATACGTTCATGTTGTGGGCAACATCGGTAATGATGCCCTCGATGATAAACTCAGTCATGCCCAGGGTGAATGTACCCAAAGCGAGTGCAAAAAGTCCTTTTTTCATTTGTTTTTGTAATCTCTATATTATCCTAAAAAAAGTTTCTCTCTTATTTTTATGTCTTTGTGAGACAATCGTTTCAGAAATTCGTGTGCAAAGTTTCTCATATTCCCATTATCCTGCAAGTTTTCCCGCTGGAATATAGTAAAGATTAACAGAAAGTGTGTGGCGATTTTTCTCTCTGATTTAATGCCACTATTGCCACCTATTGCCACCTAATGCCACGCAAACTGTAGGAGAAGTCATCAGTACCCATGGACATGGGTGTTGAAAGAACCGGAATAAGTTGTTGGGATATATAGGATAAGTTGTTGGCAGATATAGTATCTGTCGTTGGGTAATATACTATCGTGAACCGCACAACAGCTGTTGTGCGCTTGCATATCAGCTGTTGTGCAGACGTCCATCAACTGTTGTGCGCTCGTCATCCCCCTGTTGTGCGGTAAGTTTACATACAGAAATGCGTCTGTATTTTTGTTTATGTAGCGATTTTTTTTAGTCTTTCAAAGAACTTCATGCAGTATGCATATTGTATTTCAACTGTAGTTTGATTTGCCTTCTTCATCTTTTCTCCTCCTATGTCAGTTTTTGTCGCAACTGGATTGTACTTTTGCAGCAGAATTGACAATAACTATAGTTAAGGTATGAAAGCTGAAAGAAAGAGGGAGTGGAGTCCCTGAAAAGTGAAATATAAGAGGAATCCATAAGATTTCTTGTTAAAAGTTTGGTGGTTCATCAGATTTTTAATACATTTGCCATTGGTTAGTGACAGGGCAGGTGAAAGTCCTCGCTTGAAGTCGCTATGATGCAGAGAAACAAGATAAATTAATCTAGAATGAGTATGAGTGAATCCAAACAAGCATATTATGAAAAGCTAGTTTATAATGAGTTAATGACTCGTGAATTAGTGAATTACGATAGAGTGCTGGCTAAAAGTGAAACACTTGAAGCTTTATCTGATAGGCAGAAGAATCGTACAGTCTCTGCTTACTCTGATCATAATGTGTTGAAGAAGGCTTTTATTGTAGTTATAGATTTGCTAAAGTTGGTAGAAGGAAATGATTGTGTTGTTATTGAAGGAGGAACACGAAATCGTGTTTTTCATTATGTAGGAGAAAGGTCTGATCCTCTAGGCAACACCAATTGTCGAATGATAAAGGATGTAAAGCGTTATTGGGAGTTTTGTCAAGATTCTGGTGGCTTTTTCCCTGAAGTTTGGCTAGATTACTTTTTTAAAGATACGTTGAACTTACAAAAATTGAAGGAACGTAAAAGAAGACCTCTGATTTGTGTAGGCTTAGATCGTTCTTTAACACATTTAGAATATTTACCAAATTTATATGAAGCAATAAAGAAAAGGCAAGTTTTAAAAATTTCTTATGCGGAACGCTATGGTGATAGAACGGAGTTGATATTCCATCCTCATCTCTTGAAAGAGTATAATGGTAGATGGTTCATCTTGGGAGTGAATGAAGATGGTAATTATGGAAAGTATTCCGTAGACAGAATCTATAGTTATTGTATAGTTAATGGGGTGGATTATGTTCCAATGAAGGAAGGTGAATATAAGTATTGGAATCAAATAATAGGAGTTTCTCATCAAGAATGGACTGATGTGGTACATATAACGCTTAAAACGCATTCTCTTTATAAGCATGGATTGTTTGTCAGCAAGCGTTTTCATGAATCGCAGCATGAAGTTTTAGCTTTTGGAAATCATGATGGCGAAGAATATGGAATGCTATCTATAGATATTGTACCAAATAAAGAATTTTATGGTCGTATGTTGCTGTATGGGGATGACATAGAGGTTGTTTCTCCTTCTGATGTGAGAGAGCAAGTTAAAAAGCGAATAGAGGCTTTGCGACAGCGATACTCAACATAAATGGACGAAATAGTAAGTTTATTAGTGCGGCACTAGTATAATAGAAAAAATGTTTGTTCATTATGGAAAATAGTCATATCTTTGCACTCGAAAGTGCATTCTAAGGTGAAATAAACTTTGAGTTTAGCTTCATCTTTTAGGTAATGTACAATTTAGAACAAAAAAAGAATGATTATGAAAAAGCAAAAAAGTTATAAAGGCTGGGATTTCCTCGACGCATGTACTTCTGAACAGTTGAACCTTTTAAAGGAAGTTCTTTTTATCGATGACAAAAAGAGAATCTCTATCGATTTGACTGATGGAGAATGGAAGCGAATGGAAAGAAAAGTCGGTAAGGCAGAAATAATAAAAGCTTTATCGGTGGATGGTAAGAATATAGATTATTATGTCTATTTGAAGCATGTCGCAGATATACTGAAAATCAGTAATATGCATAGCAATAGTTTCGTGGATTATGAGGATGCTATACTTCTTGCTTGCTTAAGGCAACTGGCATTAAAGAAACCTGTTTTTTTTAAAAATAATTATAATTTGGCAGCAAGCTCTGCTAAGGATGTTGTGGAAGAGTTGGAAGTTAGATTTACGACTTCGCCAGCTCTCAGAATATCTTTGCCTGTAGTTTTATCTGCTATCTATGCAGAATCTTTGTCCCTATCAAAAGCTTCAAAGAACGTGATAGATGATCGCTTGAAAGTCTTAGGAGTATTGTCTTCTTTTGGTACTTATAATATTGCATCTTTAGCTACTGTTTATACAATTGGCGCAGCTTTTGGTCCAATTGGTTTGGCTGCTGCTAGTGTATATCATTTTGGAAAAATGTTGTTTTCAAGTAATATGCCAAAAGACAATATTATACCTGTAACTTGCATCCTAATTATGTTGCGCAGACAGGAGCAGGATGCTGTTAGTGATAGATATGCTGCTTCTGATATCGTAAGCAGGTTGATGTCTGATTCTATTTCAGCTACAGATGAAAAAGATATAGCCAGACAAAAATCAAATTTTCTTTTGTCATTTTTCATGATAATGCTAAAGAATAAGGATGTGAATGTTTACAGAAAAGTGTGCCAACTTTTTCCTAAAGCAAATGGTGGTGTAGGAAATATGTTAATTAATGTAGAAATGGCTATAATAAAGCCTTTGCTCCCTTATGCAAATTATTTGGTAGAACGTTTTTATACATTACTTTTCCAAAAGCAAAATATCGAGGAATATGTTAGGTATGTTAGTGATATAACAAGTAATAATAGTGGATTAAAATCTTGTTTAATACAAGATTTTATACCAAGTCTTGTGAATGCTTATTCTAACATTCGTTTTTATGTAGCAACATCGGATAAAGCTAAAGTTTCTGTTTGTCTTGAGTTGATGGGGCGACAATATTCTGAATTTTGTATAGATTCTCTATCAGCAAATGAGAAATATTGTATTATTATTACTAAGGACAAAAAAAGTCAAAGTACTTTTTCAAACCATTTGCTCCCTGGAGGAAAGTGCTTCTGTTTAATGGATGAACAGGAGAATGCTCTGCCATTGGGTGAGAATGTTTTAGTGAAGCAACTTAAAGAAGAAAATTACAAATTGATGCAGCGGTTGGATGATTATAAGAAAAAAGAGTTGTTGTGGAAAAATGCCACTCATTCTTTCCGTCATTCTCATATGACACATTTTATTAATGATATAAGAAATGCGACATATTATTTAAAGAAACAATATAATGTAGAACAAAATATTCAAAAAGTCGAAAAAACGTTGGCTGAAATGTCAATGTATGTTGAACAATTTGGAAAGGATGAAATATGCAAGTGTGATATTTGGGAGTTGTTGCAAGCTACTTTCAAAGATTTAGAAATTAAGGGGGTGTTCGTTGTTTGGAAAAATGTATGTGTGACACAACCACAGAGTGTTGCTCTATTCCCATGTCTTTTTAAAGAATGGGTTCTGGAAAATATTTTGACTAATATTTATACTCATGCTTTTCCTGATAAAATAGAAGAAAAAAAATGTATAGTATGGATTACTCTAAGGGAACAGGAAAGTTCATTTGTTATCGAAATATATAATAATGGACAAACTTTTAATGGTGATCCTGGTCAAATTTTTCAAAAAGGAAAACATTTTGGTGGTACCGGACATACTGGATATGGGTTGTATTATGCAAAAATGTATATGCGTGATTTTCAGAATGGAAACATTGAGATGATGCCGTTTACTCAAGAATATTCTATAGGTTTTAAAATAACAATATCAAAAAATTAATTATGGATAAAAAATATAAAATTTTATGGTTGGATGATGAATTTGAAGATTCTACTTCTCCAATGTCAAAAAGTTTGGAAGAGTTTGAAGAGTCTCCTTTTTCATTAGAGTTTGAAGTGACAAAAGTCTCAGCAGCAGGAGGCTTTAGAAATATGTTTGTAAGTACCTACTTTGATGCTGTGATTTTAGACGTTTGGGGTAAAGATAATTTTGATGATTCTGATCTTTCGGCAACGGGCTTTCGTCATGCTCTAGAGCCGATAGTCAATACACCTATGGTAAAAATAGTCTATACGGGCAAGGGCGAGGAACAACCATATGCTGTTGAAAGTGCTGAGGAAAAAGGATGTTGTGTAATAGGAAAAAAGGATTGTCCTGTACCAGAGTTGTTTGAAATAATAAGAGAAAAATTGAAGGATAGGTTTTCTATAGATTTCCCTTGTGTTTCTGATATATTAAAAGCTGTCATTGTTAATCCTGATGCGATGGAGTATTGGCGTCAAATACGTAGTGAATATAATGAAGTTTTTGTAAATGGAATTGATCCCTCGGAAAAGGAATTAACTTCTTTGAGAAAGTTTTTAGAAATCGTCTTTAAAGATGATTTGCTTGAAAAAGGTATAATATCTGTTACACCTTCACCCAATGATAAAGTCATAAAATTGGGAGCTTGCCTTAAAGAATTGCAGAATAAATGCCATCTTGAATTAGTTAAAGTTTCATTTGAATATCTGGGAAAAGTGGCAAATCAGCTTGAACATCGTATAGAAGATTCTGAATGTTTTTTTTATAATTATGGCTTATATTTCTTGAAATCTATTTATAATGCGCTTTTTATCTGCCTTGTATGGTATAGTAAATTCTTGGCAGAAAATCATACAAATTCAGGTAATGTGGAGTTTGATGAAGATCTTCAGGTATATCATGTTAATAATGTACTTTTGCCTCCAATGAGCAATAATTGTATTGGTGCTAAAGTTCGACTTTTAAAGAAAACTCGAAATTCTCAGTCTAAGACGAAAAGAAAATATCCATATTTTTCTAAATATGAGAAAATCGAATAGGTTAAGTTTTATACATTGCGCATTCCAAAATGTCCCTGTTTCTATTAGGCAACCTTGGGTTGCTCAAAGATTACTAACGAGCTTAAGAAACGGCTCTTTAGATAGGGATGTTTCGGATGCGATATAAGGGCTCAGGTGCGGAAGTCCGTGGATAGCCCACCAGACATGTTAACCAAAAGATTATCATCGCACGGTACATGTTTTCCAATAAAAAGTAGTACCTTTGCATCATGGCAA